>SAMEA104315431__coassemble_501_pt1 | contig 33578 bp, 35 predicted proteins | sample SAMEA104315431__metabat2_low_PE_028 | metagenome-assembled genome bin SAMEA104315431 (sample SAMEA104315431) | gut metagenome | biome: Monkey gut; feature: monkey-associated habitat; material: faeces | place: China | collected 2013
ACCCAAGGGTCGGCAACAGGCTGGTCGTCAACAAACTCACGTCGCTCGAAGGCGATAGCACCATCATACACGCGCATAATCATGCCTTGACGACCAGCGCCTCCAATGTTGGCCATCTGCGTAGGCGGCTGGCCACCCCAGTCGTCTTGATACGTATTCTCGCGACCAGGCATGGGATAGAGGTAGCTCAACGAAGAAGTACCGATGGAGGTAAACTTGTCTTGCCAGAAGTTTCTGTCATCATTGAGCGGAGAGTGAGAATGGCCCGAGAAGGCGACTGCATTGGGATAGCGGTTCAGTATCTTGGTCACATTGCCGTCGTCTCTGCCCCATGCCCATGGACCATTGCAGGTGTTGAGGGGATGGGGATGCTGGATGTAGAAGAACGGCTTCTCGGTTCCCAGCTCGTCAGCATGCCCGCTGATGAACTCACTCAGGCCGGGGATATTGTTGTTATGCCAATGAGCGCCGATGAAGTAATAGCCATTGACCTGCTTCATCCATATGGGCGCATAGTCCTCCAGGAAGCATGCTTTCCAGGATGCAGCAACGTCCTTGATGATGGCATCCTCGTTGGATGACGCCTGCACATCGTGGTTGCCGTAGATGAAGAGCTTTTCGGTGTATTTGCCATCCAGCCCCTTGTTGTCGGGGAAGACTCTGAACCAGGCATCGGCCACCCGGTGCAACTGCGCCAGCAGTCCGTTGTCGGCCATATCGCCTGCTATTATCACGCCATCCACACGCTGGGTGCGGAAGTATTCGAGGGTATGCACGAAGGTATCCACAGAACTGTCCCCCGTGATGTGAATATCACTAAGAATACCGATGACAATATTGGGATTTCCCAATGTCTGCAGGTCCGTAGCCAGACCGGGAACCCCTGCGTAGGCGGCTCCAACCAATGCTGCTGACCTCTGGATGAAATCTCTTCTGTTCATTTATGTCAATTTAGATTGTTTCTTTGTAGCGTAAAAAGGGAACACCACGATAGTGCCAGTTTTAGTTTATCCCCATTCCACTATGGCAAAGTTATACAAAATTTCACAGAACAGAAGCATAATATAAGAAAAGAAAGCGCCTTTTTCACCCGTACATGTTGCATAACATACATTTCACAGGGTTTTCACAGAGAAAAAGCAGTTGTACAGACTTTTCATAGCAGAGCAATAGCCGTTTAGATGCAACACGCTGCATCCGTCATCGCAATGTGCTGCAACCCTCATCGCAGCGTGCTGCAAACGGTCACGCAGCGGCTTGGTTTTCCCGCAACAGACTTTTCACCCGATTCGTTGAGCCAAGCAAAAGACATGGAGATGCATTACTGCCACCGCTATACATTATTATATATATAGGCTGGCGAGGCGTTTGAGAGCCTTTTCCAAAAGGATTACACAGCCTTATTCAGAAAAGCAACAGGGGCCGCTTGCCCTATTGAAGACAAGCAGCCCCTGCTATTTACTGGCTTGTGAAGGATTAGTCCTCGTAACCGTTAGGATTGTTCTTCTGCCAGTTCCATGCGTCGCGGCACATCTCCTCGATGCCATACTGAGCCTGCCAACCCAGCTCCTCCTTTGCCTTTGTGGGGTCGCAGTAGCAGGTGGCAATATCTCCGGGGCGACGGGGTTTGAGGCTGTATTTCACGGGAACTCCGTTGGCCTTCTCGAAAGCCTTCACCACATCGAGCACGCTATAGCCGTGGCCGGTACCCAGATTGTAGATGCCCAGTCCGCAGTTGCGCTGAATGGCCTTCAGAGCACATACATGACCAGCTGCCAGATCGCACACATGGATATAGTCGCGAACGCCTGTACCGTCGTGTGTATCATAGTCGCTGCCGAATACGCCCAGCTCCGGACGCTTGCCGATAGCCACCTGAGTGATGTAAGGCATCAGGTTGTTGGGGATACCGTTGGGGTTCTCGCCTATCTTTCCGCTCTGGTGTGCACCGATGGGATTGAAGTAACGCAGGATTACCACATTCCACTCCTTGTCGGCCTTCTGCACGTCCATCAGCACCTCCTCCAGCATTGACTTGGTCTGTCCATAGGGGTTGGTGCAATGACCCTTGGGGCACTGCTCGGTGATGGGAATGATTGCGGGATCGCCATAGACAGTGGCACTGGATGAGAAGATGATGTTCTTGCATCCGTGGTTGCGCATCACATCCAGCAGGATGAATGTGCCTGTCATGTTGTTGTGGTAATACTCCAAGGGCTTGGCAACACTCTCGCCCACTGCCTTCAGGCCGGCGAAATGGATGACAGCCTCGGGCTTTTCTGCCTCGAACACCTTTGCCATTGCCTCTGCATCGCGGATGTCGGCCTTGTAGAAAGGAATCTGCTTGCCGATGATTTCACCTACACGCTCCAGAGCCTTAGGGTTGGAGTTGTAGAGATTATCCACTACAACCACGCTGTGACCAGCCTTGTCCAACTCGATAATGGTGTGGCTGCCGATGTATCCAGCACCACCCGTGAGAAGAATCTTCATATCTGTGAGATTTAGTAAATGGTTTTATTCTTGTTTCAAATCACTGTACCAGTCCGAACAGGCGGCTCAAACCACCATCCACACCACTGAAGCCCATGAAAGCCATTGCCAGCAGGCCGGCAGTCACAAGGGCAATGCTCATTCCGCGCATACCCTTGGGAATGGGCATGAGCTCAAGTTGCTCGCGGATGGCAGCAAACACAACCAGTGCCAGAGCAAAGCCTAAAGCGGTGCTGAAAGCGAACACCACACCGGTGAGCAGGTTGGGCTCAAGACCCTGTGTGGCATAGTTGCCATTGGCTACCAGAATAGCCACACCCAGGATGCAGCAGTTGGTGGTGATGAGGGGAAGGAACACACCCAGTGCCTGATAAAGGGCTGGAGCGGTCTTCTTGAGGATGATTTCCACCATCTGAACCAGTGCGGCAATGACCAGGATAAAGGCTATGGTCTGCAGATACTCCAATGCGAAGGGTACCAGAACGAACTTCTGCACCAGATAGGTGACGATGGTGGCCAGCGTGAGCACGAATGCCACAGCGGCTCCCATGCCCAAGGCAGAGTCAACCTTCTTACTTACACCCAGGAAGGGACATATTCCCAGGAACTGGGAAAGCACGACATTGTTTACGAAAATAGCCGTGATGAATATCAGTATGTATGCCATGACTACGCTTTCTTAAGTTTGTTGATGAGTGCGATGAGATAACCCAGAGCGATGAAAGCACCAGGTGCAAGCACAAAGACAAGTGCTCCGTAGTTCTCGGGGAATACCGTGAACGAGAATATCTTGCCGGTGCCCAGCAGTTCACGCACGCCTCCCAGCAGAGTGAGGGCGAAGGTGAAGCCCAGACCGATGCCGATGCCGTCGAAGATGCTCTCCACAGCGCCGTTCTTGGCAGCAAATGCCTCGGCACGTCCCAGGATGATGCAGTTGACCACAATCAGGGGAATGAAGAGGCCCAGAGACTCGTTGATGGCGGGAGCATAAGCCTCGATAAGCATCTGCAGCACAGTCACCAACGATGCGATAACCACCACAAACGAGGGGATACGCACCATATCGGGCACCAGATTCTTGATGAGCGAGATGATGAAGTTGGAGCAGATGAGCACAGCAGTAGTGGCCAAGCCCATCGACATACCGTTCAATGCACTGCTGGTAGTGCCCAGTGTGGGACACATTCCCAGCAAGAGAACGAAGGTGGGATTCTCCTTTATGAGTCCGTTGAAGAATATTTTCAAGTATTTCATATTGTTTCCTCCTATATACCTTATTTATTAGTACTGTCGTTCTGCAGGCTGTCGGCGCTGGCCACAGGCTCTGCAGGCACCAGTTTGGCTGCCGGCACCACCTTGGAAGCACCACTTCCACAGTCAGCCGAAGTACCATCCTGCAGCGCCTTGTAGGCACCGTTCACGCAGCGCAGGAAAGCGCGGCTGGTGATGGTAGATGCTGTGATGGCATCCACATCGCCTCCGTCCTTCTTCACTGTGAGGTTCTCCGACCCGGGATTACGGCCTATGATGTTGCCTTTTCCTTCTCTGAACCACGTAGCAGCCTTGGCTCCCAGTCCAGGAGTCTCGCTGCTCTGCAGGATGTGATAACCCTTGATACTGCCGTCGGAAGCAAATCCTACCAGCACGGTAAGGTCGCCGCCAAAGCCTTTCTTATCAGTAACCTGCACGGCATTGCCGCTTGTGGTACGATACACAATCACATTACCGGGCAGAGAGTCTGTTTTCTGCACCTCCAGACTCTCGGCCTGCAGCACTTCCTTGATGCCGTTTGCCAGCGTCTGCTCTTTAATGGCGGCGATAGGGCCACTGGTCAGACTGTTGACCGAAGCCAGTGCCACACCTGCTATCAGAGCGATGACGGTGAGCACTATCACCATATTGTACCATGTAGATTCCAGCTTCTTCATTTCTTTGTTACCTCCCCGAATCGTTTTGGTTTACAATAAGTGTTGATGAGGGGCGTGAAGGCATTCATGATGAGAATGGCAAAAGACATTCCCTCAGGATAAGCGCCCCAGTTACGGATGACAATGGTGAGCACACCGATGCTGATTCCGTAGATGATCTGACCACGATGCGTCATGGGTGATGTGACGTAGTCAGTAGCCATGAAGCAGGCTCCGAGCATCAGACCACCGCTGCAAAGCACCTGGGGGACAGGAGCATAAACGGGATCGCACACATGGCAAACCAGCGACAGAACAGCCACTGTACCCAGGATGCTCACGGGTATGTGCCAGGTGATAATCTTCTTCCAGATCATAAACAGGCAACCCAAGAGGAGCAGCAAAGCGCTCACCTCACCCAGCGAACCGCCGGTCATACCCAGGAACATTTCCTTGATAGAAGGCAACTGGGAGAGCACAGAGGCATCACCAGTGGTAATGGCCTGCTTCATCACGCTCAAGGGAGTGGCAGCCGTTTCGGCATCCACCAGCGATGCATGCAGCACAGGCCAGGTGGTCATCTGTGCGGGGAAGCTGATGAGCAGGAACACACGGCCCACCAGAGCGGGGTTGAAGGGGTTACAGCCCAGTCCGCCAAAGGTGAGCTTGCCCACTCCGATGGCTACCAGAGCACCCAGGATGATAATCCACACAGGCAGGTTGCTGGGAAGATTGAAGCCCAACAGAATGCCTGTAAGCAGCGCACTGCCGTCGAAGATAGTGGTGCGCTCTCTGCCGAGGATGAATTTGGTGATGGCCCATTCGAACAAGATGCAGGCAACCACCGAGGTCAGCATGACCACAGCTGCTCCTGCGCCGAAGAACCAAAGGCTGGCCAAGAGTGCAGGCAGAAGAGCCAGACACACGCCGTACATATTCTTCTGTACGGAATCACCGCCATGTACATGGGGTGAAAGTGATATTATTGGTTTCATTGTTTACTCTAATTGTTGATGTGAAGGGTGATTACTTCTTGGCAGCACGTGACTTGATGATGCCCATCACGGTGCTCTTGCCCACACGTATCATGTCCAGCAAGGGACGATGACTGGGACAAGTGAACTGGCAGGAGCCGCACTCGATGCAACTGGTCACCTCGTTCTTCTCGGCATCCTCCCATCTGCTCTGGGCACTCAGGGTAGAGAGCAGATAAGGCTCAAGGCCCATGGGACAGGCACTCACGCACTTGCCGCAACGGATACAGGGGTGGGGTTCTGCACGACGGGCTTCCTTCTCGTTCATGATGAGCAGACCGCTGCTGCCCTTGGTCATCGGTACCTCCAGCGAGAGAAGGGCTTTACCCATCATAGGACCACCGCCTATAATCTTGCCGGTATCCTCTGGCAGACCGCCGCATTCGTCTATCAACTGCTGGAACGGTGTGCCCAGACGGGCGAGCAGGTTGCTTGGCTGCTTCACGCTCTTGCCTGTAACCGTGATGACACGGTCAATCAAGGGCTTGTTCTTCATCACTGCCTGATAGATGGCAAAGGCTGTACCCACGTTCTGCACCACAGCACCCACATGGATGGGGATAGCTGGAGGAGCAGGCACCTGACGTCCGATGACAGCATCTATCAGCTGCTTCTCACCTCCCTGGGGGTATTTCACCTGCAAGGGAACCACCTCGATGTGGGGATGCGACTTGGCCTTCTCGGTCATCAAGGCGATTGCATCGGGCTTGTTGTTCTCAATGCCGATGTAACCCTTAGTGACGTTCACAGCCTTCATGATGATTTCCACACCCTCCAGAATCTCCTCGGGATGCTCCAGCATGAGCCTGTGGTCGGCTGTCAGGTAGGGTTCACACTCCACCGCATTGATTATCACGCACTCAGCCTTGCAGCCTGGAGGAGGAGAAAGCTTCACATGGCAGGGGAAGGTGGCACCTCCCAAACCTACGATACCTGCGTTCTTGATCTTCTCGATGATGGTTTTGCTGTCCAGCTCTGCATGGTCGGCCAACTTCACCAGTGTGTTGCTGCGGTCGATGCTCTCTTCCCACTCGTCGCCTTCTACATTCACGTAGATGGCAGTACGGCGTGTTCCGCTGGCATCCAGAACGGTGTCTATCTTGGCCACCTTGCCGCTGACACTGCTGTGGATGGGTGCACTCACAAAACCTCCAGCCTCTGCCAGAAGCGTACCCACCTTCACCTCATCGCCCTTCTGGACAACTGGCTTGGCAGGAGCACCTATATGCTGGAACATGCTGAAGACAGCCTGCTTGGGCAGTGAAGCCTCTCTGATTGGGCTTGCAGCAGACAGTTTGTTCTCTGCGGGATGTACTCCGCCTATCTTGAATGTCTTCATTTCTGTTCCTCCTTATTGTTCACTGTTGTTGTTTCTGTGCTTTCCACCTTCACGGCAGCAGGCTTTGCCACCTGTGCAGGCTGAGCGGCAGCAGCTGCGGGCTGTTCTGCCTTAGGCTTGCGAGGCGGGAAGTTGAACGCCTTGATAGCGCCTTTTGGACAAGCGTCCTCGCACTTACGGCACATCTTACACTTCTCGGCATCGATGTATGCCAAGTTGTTGACCAGGGTGATAGCCTCAAACTTGTCACAAGTCTTCACGCACTTGCCACATCCGATACAAGCTGCCTTACAAGCCTTATTGGCCACAGCACCCTTATCCTTATTGTTGCAAAGCACCACCATGCGACGTCCCTTGGGACCCTTGAGCCTGATTTCAATGATACCGCGGGGACAAGCTTTGGCACATGCACCACATGCTGTACACTTGTCTTCATCCACTTCGGGCAGACCCGTAACGGGATTCATGGTCAGAGCACCGAACTGGCACTTGGCCACACAGTCGCCACATCCCAGACATCCATAGGCACATTGTGTTTCACCCATGCCTGTCATGTTCTGCACACGACAACTCTGCACGCCATCAAATTCTGCAACGCGCGGACGGTTCTCGCACGTTCCGTTACACCTGACAACAGCTACCTTTGGAGCAGAAGCCTCTGCAGCCAGTCCCAGGATAGATGCCACCTTCTCCATGACAGGCTGTCCACCCACGGGACAGAGCTTGCCTTCCAGGCTGCCGCCATCGGCTGCCTTCACACACGCAGCGGCAAAACCCGAACAACCGGGATAGCCGCACCCGCCACAGTTGGCCTGCGGCAGAACAGCCGCAACCTTCTCCAGGCGAGGGTCCTCGCTTACAGCAAATTTGTGCGAGATTATATACAGAACCACTGCAGACAGTAGTCCTATCGCTCCCAACACAATCACTGCAATCATGATTTCGTTCATACGTTGATTGAAGATTTAATTGATATTTGTATTTAATGTTTTGTTATTTCAGGGGAACAAATCTGTACCAGACTTCACAATGTGCCAGCCCCGTCATCGAGAGGCCGCACGTGGAACTGGAAACGCCTGTTGATACGGTCACGGAAAAGATAGAGTGTGCTATAATAAAGAATAAGGAAGAGCAGTACAAACAGTGCACCCACCTCTTCGCTCCATATCTTGCATCCCAGGAAAAGCACTGCCACCATGAGGATGAGAGGCACTGCATAGGCCAGCCAAACGGCTTTGAGCCCCTGGCGGAGTGTACCTTCTACCACCACAGTCTGCCCTACTTGCACGGGCTCATCACCCATGCAGGCTTCCACTATCTTTTCCTTGCTTTCGCTGCTCTTGCATAAATGCTTCACCGCACAGCCTCCACAGGCCGTTTGCTGCATTATGCGCACAACGCAAGTGGTGGCCTTTATCTGCTCCACCACACCTTGATGCCGGATTGTTTCTCTCATTACTATATGGCCTAAGCCTCAATAATCGCGCAAAAATACGAAGTTTTCCGCACATGCGAGCGTTTCCCTGTGCTTTGTTTTGCCTATCGTGCAGATTTTATATATCTGCCTTGCCGGATGTCACATTATCATTTAACTTTGTGGGATAATAACCCCCAACAACCGAACACAGATGTTTACATTCAAAGCCTGCTGCAAGATCAATCTGGGATTGCTCGTTACAGAGCGCCGCCCAGACGGCTACCACAACCTGCAAACTGTCTTCTACCCCGTCCCCTTGTCGGATGAAATCAGTGTGGAAGAGGCTCGGGAGGACAGCTTGACCATGTCGGGCATTCCCATCGAGGGTGCTTCTGAGGACAATCTGGTGCTTCGTGCTGTGCGTTTACTTCGTTCCCAAGGAATTGACATCCCGCCTCTGCATATCCATCTGCACAAGAATATCCCCAACGGAGCTGGTTTGGGAGGCGGAAGCAGCGATGCAGCCGGCATCGTGAGGGAACTCAACAACCACTACACACTGGGCTTGAACGACCAGAAGATGGAGGAAATGGTGGCATCGCTGGGTGCCGACTGTCCGTTCTTTGTGCGCTGCAAGCCCGTGTATGCTGAAGGTATAGGCAATATCTTCAGTCCCATCAACCTCAATCTGAGCGGCATGCACATCGTGCTCATCAAGCCCGATGACTTTGTTTCCACACGTGAAGCTTACGCCCAAATACATCCTCAAATGCCCGAAGTGTCGCTTGACAAACTCGTGATGGCTCCCTTGGAGGAATGGCGCAATACCGTGGGCAATGACTTCGAGCACAGCGTCTTCCCCACCCATCCTGCCATCAAGGCCATCAAAGACCAGCTGTATGCAGCAGGCGCTATCTACTCCTCTATGAGCGGAAGCGGCAGCAGCGTGTTCGGTCTGTTTGCAGAAAAACCTTCCTTGGAAGGCCGCTTCGGAGGTATGTTCGTATATGAATCACGCCTTTAGGACATTTCCCCACCCAAGATAGGGAAAAACCTTGGCAGCGACAACGGATTGCCCCCTACCTTTGCACCAGAATACTAAAAGGAAAAGACTATGAAACGTTACATCCTGACACTGGTAGCAGCACTGACCGCAATGGTCAGCGCATCGGCAATGAGTTACGAGAGAGCACGCGAGGAGGCTCTCTACCTCACCGACAAGATGGCCTATGAGCTCAATCTCAATGACCAGCAGTATAACGACGCATACGAGATCAATCTGGATTACTTCCTCAGTATGAACTCGGAGCGCGACCTTTACGAGGACTATCTGAGCTACCGGCTCACCGACTTCAGACATATTCTGGTGAGCTGGCAGTTCGACCTCATGCTTCAGGCAGACTACTTCGTACGCCCGCTCTTATGGAGTCGTGGCTGCTGGGTGTTCCCTATCTACACGCATTATCACAGGCACGTGTTCTATTACGACCGTCCGCGAGTATATTTTGAGTACAGAGGCGGGCATGGGCATCACCATTTCCACAACGGCTACTACGCCGAGCGCCGACCCAGATGGGATGGCGGAATGAGAGGAAGAGAGCCTATGTATGGTCCCGACAGAGGGGGAAATCGTCCCGACAGAGGTGAAACTCGACCCAATCCAAGCCGTGGAGACGGTTATCACTTTGACCTTCCCGGACGCGGCGACCGCAATACCGGACGCGGAAATGAATCTGTACGCGGCGACAACAACTACACTCCAAGCCGTGGGGAACAACCTGGCAGAGGAACTGTGACCACTTACCCCAGCCGTGGAGAGCAACCTGGCAGAGGCGCTGTGACCACTTACCCCAGCCGTGGAGACCAGACTGCGAGAGGTGAATATGACAGAGGAAACACGCGCGGAGGCTACAGCATAGGCCGAAACAACGGACAGACTACACGCGGGGAAAGTTATTCCCGCTCCGAGCGTAACAACTATACCCGTCAGTATCAGAACAATGGCACACGCGGAACAGGCCGTTCCTATTCCACTCCAAGCCGAAGCACCGGCTCAATGACCCGTTCTGGCAGCTCCAGTCAGCCTGGCAGCCGCGGAAACTCATTCTCACGCAGCAGCTCACGCGCTGTACCCAATGGAGGATCTTCAGTAGGTGGCTCACGCGGAGCAAGCGTCAGCCGAGGCTCCAGCAGTGCACCTACCCGAGGAGCAAGCGTTGGTTCGGGTTCACGCGGAGGAGCATCAGGAGGTGGAACAGTCTCCCGTGGACGCAGATAACAAACAGCATATGGAAGCAAAAGACATAAGGGAACTTCTCGCCCAAAAGAAGATGAGCATGCGCGATATCGTTACCGTAGGACGATACACAGCCGGCCATTTCCGGAACGACAAGAAGGCAGAACTATATGAGTTTAGCCATTCCGACGACCCGTACATCAGTTTCAATGCTCTGCACGTCTTCACATTCTTCGACGCCTACGACCTTGAGTGGCTGCAAGAGAAGCATGATGACCTCATCAACTGTGCACTAAGTGAGACGGCAAACAACAAGCTTCGCCTGCAACTCACCTTGCTGCTCAGGCAGCCTTTCTACCCCGAACTGATACGCACAGACTTCATCGACTTCTGCCTCAGCAAGTTCACCAATCCCGCACTGCCTTATGCCATCAGAGCATTATGTATGAAGTTGGCATGCAAGCAGATGACTGCCATTCCCGAACTGACAGATGAACTGGAGTCCAACGTGCAACTGCTCGACCAGGAGCCGCTCTCTCCCAGCCTCTTGTCAGCCAAGCGTCAGGTGGAAACGAAGATAGAGAACGCAAGGAAAAAGCAGGCTGCCAAGCTCAAGAAGAAAACCCAACGCTCCTGAGTCTGCTGTCTTCGCAAAAGTACCCAACAGCTTCCGGCGCAGAATCCAAAGGCATTCCCGAAGCCAGCCAACAACTTCCACCCCACAACGAAGCAGCACCACAGAAATCATCCGTGGTGCTGCTTTGTTCGTTATACCATTATATATATGGAGCAGGAGCCGCCTGCACCGCCTCAGTTATGGCGCAGTTTCTTCAGGAGCTCCTGGTTGATGCGGCGTATGCGGGTCTGTCCCTCCATCAAATCACGCTTGAAGGAGTTGAACTCCACATTCACATTATTATATATGTCATTGAATGTACTCAGGAGTGGAGGCAGATAAGGTTGCTCGTTGGTATTCACCACGATGCGGATGTCTTTTGGCATCACGCGCACGTCTATCTCGCATCCTTCCTCCTTGGGGTCGCCATCGAAGTGGATTACACCGGGATTCTTGCGGAATATCTTCAGGTGCCGACACTTGAAGCAGCGTATCTTGCTGTTCTGCGTAATGGTCTTGCTGAAGAGCTGGATAGCTATCTGTGGTGCTTCGAGCACATTGAACGGCTCCATCACAGTCACATCCATCAGCCCGTCACTCATGCTTGCATGCGGAGCAATATACACATTGTTGCCATACTGACTGGCATTGGCACAGGCGATGAGGAAGGCTTTGAACTGCTTCTTCTCGCCGTCTATCTCCATCTCGTAGGTGTCCGGCTGGTACTTCAGACCTTCCTTCAGCGTATTCTCAATATAGGTAAGTAGTCCGCGTCGGCCGCTTTGGGCGAATTTGCTACTTACGAAGGCATCAAAACCGACACCGCATGTACAGAAGAACGGAGTGCCGTTGATGATTCCATAGTCCAAGCTCTTTATCTGACAGTCTGCCAATACCTGCATCGCTCCTTCTGGGTTCATGGGGATATACAGATGCCTGGCCAGCCCGTTGCCGCTTCCGCAAGGGATGATGCCCAGTGCTGTGCGCGAATGCACCAGACTACGTGCCACTTCGTTCACAGTGCCGTCACCGCCCACAGCCACCACCACATCAGTGCCGTCGGCCACAGCCTCACTGGCAAGCTCTGCTGCATGACCTCTGTGGTCAGTGTATGCAACGTGCACATCAAAGCGCTCGTCACTCAGATACTTAGGTATGAGAGCAACGATGCGTTTCTTGTCTGTCGTACCCGAAATGGGGTTGACGATAAAAAGTACTGATGTTCTGTTCTGCATAATTGGCTACAAAATTAAGCAAAAACACACATTCACAAACCAAAAGAAGGGGTAAAAGTAACAATTGATAGCAGTTTTTGCACCCACATATAAGCGTAATAAACGAAAAAGCACTACCTTTGCAAAAATTTTCGTGACCCCTTGGTCACAGAGGACAAAACTAAGTAAATGGGACTATTAGAAGAGAAGCTCACTAAACATCCTTTCTATGCATTGGCAAAGGAGGTTAAAGAGAAGGGCGTATATCCCTATTTCCGTGAGATTGAAGGAAAACAGGGAACTGAAGTTGAGATGGGTGGACATCACGTGCTGATGTTTGGTTCGAACGCTTACACTGGCCTTACTGGCGACCAGCGGGTTATTGATGCAGGTTGCAAAGCCATGCAGCAGTACGGTAGCGGTTGTGCTGGCAGCCGATTCCTCAATGGTACACTGGACATCCATGTACAGCTTGAGAAGGAGTTGGCAGAGTTTGTCGGCAAGGACGATGCGCTGGTGTTCTCCACCGGTTTCACTGTCAACAGCGGTGTGATACCGCAGTTGGTGAGCAAGGATGACTATATCATCTGTGACGATCGCGATCATGCGAGCATCGTCGATGGCCGTCGCCTCAGCTTTGCCACACAGCTGCACTACAAGCACAACGATATGACCGACCTCGAGCGTGTGCTCCAGCGTTGCGAACCCGACAAGGTGAAGCTCATCGTGGTGGATGGTGTGTTCTCTATGGAAGGCGATCTCGCCAACCTGCCCGAGATAGTGCGCCTGAAGCACAAGTACAATGCCAGCATCATGGTGGATGAAGCACACGGCATAGGAGTGTTTGGCAGGCAGGGACGAGGCGTATGTGACCACTTCGGACTCACCGATGAAGTGGATCTCATCATGGGCACATTCTCCAAGTCACTGGCCTCTATCGGTGGTTTCATTGCTGCCAACCAGACCATTATCGACTCTCTGCGTCACACCGCACGCACCTATATCTTCAGCGCCAGCTGCACACCTGCTGCCACTGCAGCCGCCCGCGAAGCTCTGCGCATCATCCAGGCTGAGCCCGAGCGCATAGCTGCCCTGTGGGATGTGACCAACTATGCTCTGAAACGTTTCCGCGAGGAAGGCTTCGAGATAGGTGACACCGAGAGCCCCATCATTCCTCTCTACGTGCGTGATTTGCGCAAGACATTCATCGTGGTAGCCCGTGCATTCGACGAGGGAGTATTCATCAACCCCGTTATACCTCCCGCTTGTGCGCCCACCGACACTCTTGTGAGATACGCGCTGATGGCTACCCACACCCATGAGCAGGTGGATGAGTCGGTCAAGAGACTGAAGAAGGTGTTCCACGAACTGGACATCATTTAAGCCTACAGCCAACTATCCGGCTACAGGCAGTTCGATAACCGCAGATAACATAAGGCATCCGGCCGTCAGGCTGGGTGCCTTTCTTGTTTCCACTATGCTGCTGATTGCATTCCTCATCCTCAATTCGGCTCATCCGATATATCCAAGCGATTAAGCCGCCAACTGATTCAGTATGTCTTTCAAGACACTGACTACTGTTTCAGTTTATGAATAGGGAAAAGACAGCTCCAGACTGCCCGGAAAAAGTATCCTTGGATACTTGCCCGTTTATCCTTGGATAAATTGCGAAGTATCCTTGGATACTTTGCCGAGTATCCTTGGATACTTTTTCCAGGCAGTTTGCCGACTACATGGAACAATCCCACAAACAGCCCGTCGGCTCTCCCATAGATATGCCGGTTGACTCCTCAATTCCCCTCCCCTCCAGCACGTCCGCTGGATTAAATTCACTAACTTTGTGCCCCAATTCAAGAAAGAAGATGAGAAGCAAGAGACAACCCATACCCATCACACTGCGTTCTGCCACTCCCGCAGATGCCGGACAGATAAGGGAGATATATGCACCTTACGTGCGTGAGACAGCCATCACCTTTGAGTACGAAGTGCCGTCCGTGGAGGAGTTCACAGAGCGGATAGAGCGTACGCTGGAGCATTACCCCTACATCGTGGCAGAAAGCGAAGAGGGCAACATCCTGGGTTATGCCTACGCGGGAGCCTATTACGGGCGTGCTGCTTATAGCCGCAGCGTGGAGGTTTCCATCTATGTGCAGGCAGGACAGCACGATGCAGGCGTTGGCCGAAGGCTCTACGAGGCGCTTGAAGAGGAGTTGCGCAGCAGAGGTTTCCTCAATCTGACCGCCTGCATAGCCTGGAGCGATGAGCCCAACAGGTTCCTCACCCACCAGAGTCCGATATTCCATCGCCACATGGGATATGAGCAGTGCGCACATTTCCACAAGATAGGATTCAAGTTCGGACGCTGGTTCGACATCATCTGGATGGAGAAGATGCTGGGCGAGCACAAGGATGAAAACCTGTAGCGCCAGGCCTTCAGCACCCGGCAATCCAGTTGCCCAATCCGACCAAGCACAAAAACCACACACTTCAGGCAGAGTGCAGACCCGCAGACTTTGCACCCAAGCCGAAAAGCAGTAACTTTGCACTATCGGTGGCAAGCAGGTATGCACATGCTGCCAAACCAATGTAACACGCACAATGATGAACGAAGAAAAGCCACAGATACAGGATGCACAGGAGACTCCAACCGCTGTGACGCTCAACGCACACAACAAGGATGAGTTTCCACCCGCACATACAGCCGAACATCTGCTCAATCAGGTGATGGTGAGAATGTTTGGCTGCGAGCGCTCAAGGAACATGCACATCGAGCGCAAGAAGTCCAAAATCAACTACACACTCAGCACGCAACCCACACAGGAACAAGTGGCTGAGGTGGAGCAGCAGATGAACAGGCTCATCGCACTGGACCTGCCCGTAACCTATGAATTCGTTACCCGAGACAACATCCCTGCTGGGGTGAAGCTGGACAAGCTGCCCGAGGATGCCAGCGAGACGCTTCGCATCGTGCGCATAGGCGATTTCGACACCTGTCCATGCATCGGCCAGCACGTGAGCAAGACCGGTGAGATAGGCTTCTTCCGCATCACAAGCACCAGTTTCAAGGACGGTTCTTTCCGTATAGTATATAAGGTAAAGGCCGACTGAACCGACCGTGAGCACATGAGAAATGAACATTCGTAAGAGAGAGAGAACATTTTACTGATAGATATGGCAGACTGGAAGAGTGCGCTGGCAGCATTGGGAGCCTCCACAGAGAACAATGGCGAGGAGAAGAAAGCGGATGTGGAGCGCAAGAAGAGAGTGGGGGTGGTGTATTCCACCAACCCTGACTTTGAGTATGATGATGCCCAGGAGGCCGAAGCTGAGACTCTGCCCAGGCAACAGCAACCGCTTCGCCTGAACATGGAACGTGCTGGCAGAGGCGGCAAGACCGTCACTCTGGTCAAGGGATTCGTAGGCAGCGAGGCTGACCTGAATGCTCTGTGCAAACTCCTGAAGCAAAAATGCGGTGTGGGAGGAGCAGCCAAGGAGGGTGAGATCATCATTCAGGGTGACCACCGGCAGAGGCTTCTGGAGATTCTGAAGAAGGAAGGCTACACAGGCACAAGAGGTTGAGGACAACAGGAGCATCCAGCTCCTGCAACATAACAAATCATAAGCAAATACACAGATGGCAAAGATACTGATCAAGGACACTACAGTGAGCGAACGCGCACAGATAGTTCGCGAGGCACTGGGAGCCGACAGCGACTGCGAAGGCATCGACCTGACCGACATGTATGATGACTATATCTACGGACTGAAAGAGCTGGCCGACATCAACCGCGAGTTTAGTGAGAAGCATGCGGGAGAGGTAGTGGCTCATCCCGAGGAGACTGACTCCACCTGCCAGTGGAGCCGATAACGTTCACACAACCAATCATCACCCCTTCACGGCGCTCCATCCTTGCTCCTCACGCCTGGCACTCTGCGGGTTGGGAGCAAGGGGGGGGGCATGTACCGTAACAGAATATTATGAGTACCAACGACAAGAGTATCTTCGTGCGCCCATTGTGGGTTTCCATCTTCGCCCTTACCGCTGCAGTGGCGTGGGGATGGGCTTACCCGCTCATCAAACTGGGTTTCGCCGAGTTCCACATCACACCCGACCTCACCGGCAGCAAGATTCTGTTTGCCGGCATTCGCTTCTGCATCTCTGGTCTGATTATCCTGGGAGTAGCACGTGCAGGCGACAAGAGCTTCGCGATAAGGCGTTCCGCCGACTGGTGGTACATCCTGCTCTTCACCCTGCTCAATACCACCATCCACTACACATGCTTCTACATCGGCCTTTCTTACGCACCTGGAGCGCGTTCGGCCATACTCAACTCGCTGAGCGTGTTCTCTGTAGTCATCCTGGCATGTCTGTTCTTCAAAAGCGACAGGATGACCATACGCAAACTCATGGGCTGTATGATTGGTTTCGCAGGCATTCTTGCACTCAACATCGGCGGTGAGAGGAGCGGCAGCGGATTCACTCTGATGGGCGACGGAATGATTGTCCTCAATGCGCTCAGCGGCGCTGCTGCATCGCTGCTTGCCCGTGGATTGGGCAGGCGGGTGAATGTGTTTGTGGGTACAGGCTACAGTCTGGCTTTGGGCGGACTGATGCTGATGGTTGCCGGACTGCTCTTGGGTGGCAACATACCGTATGTAAGCGCTCTGGGCATCATCTATCTGTTGCTGCTGATAGCCATCAGCACCGTCGGCTTCACCCTCTACAATAAGTTGCTCACCTGCAATCCTGTGGGCAAAGTGGCCATCTACAACTCGCTGATACCTGTGGTGGGAGCAGTCACCAGCTGCCTCTGTCTGGGCGAAACGTTCTATTGGAAATACGTGTTGGCAGGCTCACTTGCCACTGCCGGCATATGCACCATCAATCGGGGAAAGCAATGACAGAAGTGCTTCATTGCTGATACGGGATGTGGCGAAGAGCACAGTCGAGCCTCTTCTCCAGTTCATCCAGTTTGCCCATACGGATTGAGAACGTCATGTGACACTGCATATCGCACGTCTGCTCAGCGATGCGGGCTTCCATCATGCGCGATATCTTCATCACCGCATTCATGTCGGCATAGTCGAAATCTATGCTGCAAGTGCCATCCACCGTACGTGTTTCCACCTGTGCATCATCCAGTGTGGCGGCTGCCGTAGTGCGATAAGCCTCTATCAGTCCGCTTGTTCCCAACTTCACACCGCCGAAATAGCGCACCACCAGCACAATCACATCGGTCAGTTCACGGCTGTTTATCTGTCCCAGGATGGGTTTGCCTGCCGTTCCGCTGGGTTCTCCGTTGTCATTGCTGCGAAACTGTTCGCGCTCTGCACCCAGCATGTATGCCCAGCATACATGCCTGGCATCATAATATTTCTTCTGATATTCAGCCACCAGCGAGAGAGCTTCCTCGGGGGTGGTTACATGATGGGCAAAGCCAAGGAACTTGCTCCTCAGTTCGGAGTAAGTTCCTTGGCTTGTTCCCACAATAGTCTGATATTCATCCACCATTGGCATGAATGTCTATGAGAGTTTGTGTACCACGAGTCCGCTGCGCAACTTCGGCTCAAACCACGTAGCCTTGGGAGGCATGATATTGCCGCTGTCGGCTATGCGGATAATCTGCTGCATGCTCACGGGATAGAGCGCAAGTGCCATCTGCATCTCGCCCGAATCCACCCTGCGCTTCAGTTCTCCCAGCCCGCGCAGTCCGCCTACAAAGTCGATGCGCTTGTCTGACCTGAGGTCCTTGATACCCAGCAGCTCATCCAGGATAAGCTTGCTGCTGATGCTCACGTCCAGACTGCCGATGGGGTCAGTCTCATCCACCAGCCCAGGCTTCAGCATCAGGCTGTACCACTCACCCTGCATATAGAGGCTGAACTCATGCAAGCAGGTGGGTCTGTAGGGGTCTGCACCCTTGGGAACAACGGTGAAATGCTTCTCCAGAAGCTGGATGAACTCGGCAGGCGAGTGGCCGTTGAGGTCCTTCACCACGCGGTTGTAGTCCAGTATGGTCAGTTGGCTTGCGGGGAAGCACACAGCCATCAGGTAGTTGTATTCCTCCTTGCCTGTGTGGTGAGGGTTGGCTTTGGCCTTCTCGGCACCCACCAGCGCAGCCGCTGCTGTACGGTGATGACCGTCGGCGATATAGAGATGAGGCATCCGGGCAAAGCGCTCGGTGATGGCTCTGAGGTCGTCTTCCCCTTCCACCAACCAGAACCGATGGCGGAATCCATCTACTGGCGCAATGAAGTCATATTCAGGCTTCTGGGCTGCATAGCGGGCTACGATGGCATCCAAGACAGCATCATCGGGATAAGCCAGAAAGACCGGTTCCATGTTGGCATTGCATATACGCACATGCTTCATGCGGTCCTCTTCCTTGTCCCTTCGTGTGAGTTCGTGCTTCAGGATCACTCCGTTCATGTAGTCAGCCACAGCAGCTCCCACCACCAGTCCGTACTGTGTGTGCCCATTCATCGTTTGGGCATACACATAATAGTGTTCGTCGGCATCCTGCACCAGCCATCCCTCGCGCTGGAACTTGGCAAAGTTGTCGGCCGCACGCTGATACACGCGCTCGTCATACTCGCTGGTTCCCTCGGGGAAGTCTATTTCGGGTTTGATGATATGATAGAGCGACTTCTCATTGTCGCCGGCTTCTGCCCTTGCCTCCTCGCTGTCCAGCACGTCGTAAGGCCGGCTTTCCACCTGCTCTACCAGTTCGCGCGGCGGGCGTAATCCCTTGAATGGTTTTACGATAGCCATTATTTGTTTACTTGGAATTTGGTTACACCGTCCTTCAGATAAGCCACTATCTGACGTGCAGCGGCTATGCCTGCGTTCACATTGGCCTCTGCTGTCTGTGCTCCCATCTTCTTGGGAGTGGCGAAATAGCGGCCAGGAAACTCCGACGAGAAGGTTGCATCGGCATCGGGTTTGATGTCGGTGATGTATTTCAGGTCGCCTCTCTCCTGCATGAGCGCTATCAGTCCGGGCTCGTCTATCACCTCCTTGCGGGCGGTATTGACGAGTATTCCGCCCTTCTTCATCTTGTTCACCAGGTCGTGATTGATGCTCTGGCGGGTTTCGGGAGTGGCAGGAATATGCAGCGAAACGATATCGCACTGCTCAAAGAGTTCGTCGCGTGAAGCGGCTGCGTGCACTCCGGCTGCCTCGATGGCCTCCTTGGGGCAGAAAGCATCATAGGCATACACCTCCATGCCAAAACCCTTGGCTATGCGGGCTACATTCCTGCCCACGTTGCCAAACGCCAGTATGCCCAGTTTCTTGCCCATCAACTCGGTGCCGCTGGTACCGTTGTAGAGGTTGCGCACTGCATATACCAGCAGTCCGAACACCAGTTCGGCCACACTGTTGGCATTCTGTCCGGGCGTGTTCATAGCCACCACATGATGGGCGGTAGCAGCCTCCAGGTCGATGTTGTCATATCCTGCACCTGCACGCACCACTATCTTCAGCTGACGGGCAGCATCCAGCACCTCATTATCCACCTTGTCCGAGCGGATGATGAGTGCATCTGCATCGGCCACTGCGCTCAGCAACTGACTCTTCTCGGTATATTTCTCCAGCAGAGCCACCTGGCCTCCTGCCTCATTGATCACTTTCTTTATGCCATCCACAGCCACCTGGCTGAACGGTTTTTCTGTTGCAACAAGAACTTTCATGTCTATTATATATATAATGTATAAGGGAAAACCCGCAGGCGGCAACTTGTTCCCATGATCCGGGCAGCCGTCTGTCGGGTTTCCCTACGCTTGGTTAGTGTTTAGCTTCAAATTCCTTCATGCAGGCTACCAGTGCCTTACAGCCCTCCACCGTCATGGCGTTGTAGCAGCTGGCACGGAATCCGCCCACATCGCGATGGCCCTTTACGCCCACCATCCCTTGCTGTGTGGCAAAGGCAAGGAACTCGTCCTGCAAATCCTGATATTCGGGTTTGAGCACGAAGGTAAGGTTCATCCTCGAGCGGCTGTCCTCCTCGGCTGTTCCCACAAAGAGTCTGTTGCGGTCTATCTCATCATACACGATGGCCGAGCGCTCTATGGCTCTCTTCTCCATAGCCTCTACTCCACCCTGCTTCTTTATCCACTTCAGGTTCTGCAGAGCGCAGTAGATGGGCACCACGGGAGGTGTGTTGAACATGCTTCCTTTCTTCACATGCGTACGATAGTCCAGCATGGTGGGGATGGGACGGCTCACTTTGCCCAGCAGATCTTCCTTCACAATCACAAAGGTCACACCGGCCATACTCAGATTCTTCTGTGCACCTCCGTAGATGAGTCCATACTTGCTCACATCCACCGGGCGTGAGAAGATGTCGCTGGACATATCTGCCACCACGGGGATGGGAGAATCCAGATCCTCGCGCAGCTCAGTGCCGTATATGGTGTTGTTGCTTGTGATGTGCAGATAATCAGCGTCGGTGGGGATGGTGAAACCTTTGGGGATGTAGGTGAAATTCCTGTCCTTGCTGGATGCCACTTCCACCACTTCACCAAAGAGGCGAGCTTCCTTTTCTGCCTTGGATGCCCAAGCACCCGTGTTAAGGTAAGCTGCCTTCTTCTCCAGAAGATTGTAGGGGACCATACAGAACTCCAGACTGGCGCCTCCTCCCAGGAACAGCACCGAGTACCCCTCGGGTATCTGCAGCAGTTCCTTAAACAGTGCAACGGCTTCATCCACAACTGGCTGGAAATTCTTGGCACGGTGGCTAATCTCCATCAGGCTTAGGCCAGAACCCTCGAACTCAAGACATGCAGAGGCTGTAGCCTCTATCACCTCGCGGGGCAGAATGCTTGGGCCCGCATTGAAATTGTACTTCTTCATGTCGCTTCTTTAGTTGTTTACCATAATATAATATATCCTGATTTTAATGGCTCAACAGATGCTGGAGCATCGCTCCATTGTCCTTTCGCCTCCATACCACTACAAATTTACGCTTTTTACGCCTTTCGCTGTACATGGTGATAGGTAAAAATTGACATAAAATTGCAATGTGCAAAAAAACTTGCTCCATAACTTGCCCAGTCCAATGAATTGTACTACTTTTGCATCGCTTTACGGGGCAACAGCCCAGTCAGGCACGGGGTGTAGCGCAGTTGGTAGCGCACCTGGTTTGGGACCAGGTGGTCGCCCGTTCGAGTCGGGTCACCCCGACAACAAAGCAAAGGGACGAAGCAAAAGAAATTTGCAAAAAGGTTTGGCGAAACGAAATAAAAGATGTACCTTTGCAGCGCAATTACGGAATGGTGCCTTGGATGAGTGGCTTAGTCAACGGTCTGCAAAACCGTCTACGGCGGTTCGAATCCGCCAGGCACCTCCACTTAAAGGAAAAGCGATAGAGAAAGACATCCCCACAAAAGGATGTCTTTTTTGTTTTCCCACATTCGTGGAAAATAAGGTCAGAATTCGTAAAAGCGAGAATGTGAATTCGTGAAAGCGGGAGACTGATTCCATAGAAAGGAACGAGAAAATTCGTGGAAGCGGGAAACCGAATTGGTGGGAAAGAATACCAGAATTGATGGAAGCGGGAGATAAATTTCGTGGAAAGGAATGTCGAAATTGTTCACCCCGTCGGCACAGCGCGGTGCAACAGCCACTGCAGCGTGCTGCATCAGCCATCCCAGCATGCTGCATTCGCCTTCGCAGCGCATTGGCTTCTTCAATCACCCCATCTGCCAATGGCCCGACAGAGCATTCTCACCACCACTACACCTCTTCTTATTACGAAAGGGAGACAGACAAATATCCCAGAGAAAGCCCCCTGCACAAATGGCAGAAGCAATGGCTCCCCCAGAAGCCAGTTGGCCCGATGTTCTGTGATGCGAACATCGGGCCAACTGGTTATATCGTCAGGATTCAGTTACGGTTACGTTCTTTCGGCTTTCCAGTGTGTTTCTGTTTCCATCTCCACAGGAAGTGGCAGACTCTGAAGAGCGGTTCGCTCAGCGCTTCTGATGGATAAAACCTCAGCATACGCCAGTCTCTCCTGAAGCGTTGGATATTATGCCAGAGCGCCCCTTGTCCGAAATGGTTCCGTTCATCATAATGTCCGAAGTTGCCCCCAGCCATTATCTCCTCCAGCAGCAACCGTCCTCTCCGCTCATCAGGAGCACATATCATCCTCTTCTCATCCAGTCCCATCACCTCACGCAGCACATACATCACCGCCCCAGCAAACCCCCAAAGTCCCAACCACTTCAGTTCCTCCTGCAACCCGCTAAGCTCTTCTGTCACCACAAATCCATCCATCAATCCCGAGCTGTCCGTGGTCAATGAAGAAGAACACGAATCTCCCGAATCACACGAATGCTCTTCAGTTTTCCCATCAACCCTATCCGTGAAATCCGTGTAATCCGTGTTCAAAAAACGCCCATCCCCCTCAAAATCCCCAGAGGAAGAATCCGTAAAATCCGTGCAATCCGTGTTCAATAAAAAACACCCCTCATCCGTGTTCCCCGAAAACCTATCCGTGTAATCCGTGTAATCCGTGTTCAAAAAACACCCTTCCCCCTCAAAATCCCCAGAGGAAGAATCTGTGCTATCCATGCAATCCGTGTTCAATAAAAAACACCCCTCATCCGTGTTCCCCGAAAACCTATCCGTGAAATCCGTGTAATCCGTGTTCAAAAAACACCCATCCACCTCAAAATCCCCAGAGGAAGAATCCGTGCTATCCGTGTAATCCGTGTTCAATAAAAAACCACCCCCATCCGTGTTCCCCGAAAACCTATCCGTGCTATCCGTGAAATCCGTGTTCAAAAAAACCTCATCCCTATCTGTGTTCCCAGCCCCCTCATCCGTGTTCCCAGAGAAATCTGTGTTCATCAACACAAAGAAGTAGTCCACTATCTGCCTCAGTCCAACCCCTTCGTAGAAGCAATGGTGAAACAAGTGGCAGAGCTGGTAGATGATGTTGAAGGAGAGCGTTGGTACAGCCACTTCGCCAGCGTTGTTGGGCAGAGCGATGCGATTGCTACATTGCAGATCAGCATTCCGCTTGAGCCACCTCTGCAAGCGGCTGTTGTGCAGCGGACTGTTGAGCAGAGCAGGCGTTGAATGCAGTTCCACCGAAACACCATGCACCGTCAACCCTATGTGGTTCAGACTCTCCTGTAGCGACGAACCGTCCCCCTCGGTGAGCGAAAGCGCTATGTGACGAAGCTCCTCACGGTTTGCCATCACCCACACATCCACATCTCCAGGGGTACGCGATGAAGGATGAGGATAGAGCAAGGCATTTCCCTGCCCCTTGAGGATGCAGCAGCGGAAGCCCGCAGCACTTACCTTATTATATATATAGGCAGAAGCCCGGTCCATCCGCATGTTCCTGCGGCAGATGCTCTCACTGTCACTCAGCCAGCGAAGCAGCAGCGGACGGGCGGGAGCCAACTTCTTGGGCAACCTCTGGATGCCGTCGAACAGCACACCCACCAGCGTCTGCCTTTTCGCAAACTGGTAACAGGCATCCCAGTCAAAGGACCCCTGCCGGCCGTCGAGAAGACCTTTCACCTCCCCTTCCAGCCCCAAGGAGAAACGCAGGAAGCGGAACAGTCCAGCCTCCATCACTCCTTGGTCATGTTCCACAGAAACAGCACATTGCCCAGGATATACCGCCTCCACATGCGTCGAGGTTCCTTCATCAGGCGGTAAGCCCATTCCAACCCATGCTCCTGCCACCACAGAGGAGCCCGCTCCACTGTACCTGCATAGAAGTCAAACACCGCCCCTATGGTACCCACATGACAGTGGATATTCAGTTCATGCCAGTGCGCATACGTCCACTTCTCCTGCTTGGGAGCCGTCATACCTATCCACAGCAAGTCGGGATTGGCACTGTTTATTGCCTCTATGATAGCCTTGTTGTCCTCGTCAGTAAACTCCGGTTTGTAGGGAGGCGAATACGTCACCACCTTCAAGTGCGGATAATCCACTGCCGCACGCTTCTCTATCAGGCTCAGCACCTTAGGCGAACTGCCCATGAACATCACCTTGAGCGGCAGTTTGCCTGTTGCAGCATCCGCAGCATTGGCCAGCTCCTTTGCCCTCTGCTCCAGTCTGTCCATCTCGAAGGCGAAAAGGTCCCATCCCGCTACACGTTCCGTGGGCTGGCTCTTCGCCTTTATCCACTTGCAAGCCTTCACAATGCTCACCCCGTCAGGAATCAGCACATCCCCTTGCTGAAGGGCTTCTGCAAAGAGACTGTCCTTCTGTGCCGTATTGAAGGAATGGGCATTCACTGTGTTTATGAGCAACTTACCATCGGGCAGCGAAGCCAGTTCAGCCCTGCTGCCAAGAATTGTCAACGTCTTAAGTCGAAGCATAACTATACATATATAAGACAGCTGCGGGAGCCTCATCAGCCTCCCGAGCCATACGATAATACCAAATGTAGGATTCCGCATGAGTCACTCACTATGCTCATGCAGCCAAAACAAAATATCAGATAGAAACTATTTCCCGTCAGGAAATAAAGCGCTAACTTCGCGCAAGCAAACATCAATCGGCTATGGCATCAGACATCCTCACCATATACTCACGCTACCGTCAGCTCACCCAGAAGCAACGCCGTCATCTCCTTGCCGCTCTGCAGCAGCAAGGCATCAGCGTCATCCGTATCGAAGCCTATGAATATCCCGATGCACCAGGCATCAAGCACATGTTTTTCTATTTCCAGGATTCACCTCAGAACCCCATCCCCTACTTCCTCCTGCCTCCCCAGCTATGGCAAACCATTCAGGACTGCGTGATGGGAAAGGAGTAGCGCCTCACAAACCATTAGTACGATGGAGTATAACAAGCCAGCAGCCTTTCCACCCAATTGCTGAAATGGCGGCACATAACCATCAGTTTATCCATACCGATATTCTTGGTTACGTCTGCTCCCGACTTCGGTTTGTTGTAGCGATATCTCTTTCTGCCCTCTATGGCATCAATTATCCTCTTGCTCGGCGCTGTATTCGGACTGTTGTTTATCAGTTCAGGATTACCTCCATATTGTTCCAACACCCTTTCCAAAGCGTCAATGGAAGCGCCCTCACTTGGATAAAAGGCTTTCATCTGACTGATGTCGCAGAAGCACAGAGCCTCAAATTCGTGAAGCTGGATATAAGGAATAAAGTATCGGCTGTTCAAGTCCGCCTCTAAAGCCCTCTCAATAGCCTCCACCTTGTCATAAGGGTCGCTGTTGCTTTCAGCCTCGACAAATCCGGGAAAGTCATTTGGCAAGGCATAAAAGTCAAACATGGTGGTATAGAAATGCGTTTCACTGTTTCTCTCCCCGTTCTCTTTCATCCATCTCACCAGATCACCTTTGGCTTGCGCATAGTTCAACATACCTCCCCTGGCATTCTTCTTCTTGGAAGTGACAAGCAGGCGATGCTTCAGTACAATGCCCGAACTTGCGAAATAAGGCTTCATCACTTCCTTTACGAAACGCTCCTCTGTCTGGCCCTCACACAGGATATTGATGATGACTGTATTCATACCGGGCGCCCTCCCAACACATTCTTGTTCCAAAGTTCGCTGTTGGTATATTCCTCCAACCATTCTTCGTAGGTTGCATTGTCCAGATTGCGGGCTACTGTACAGTGCTTTTCCTCATCTTGCTCTATGACAGAGATACAGCCTATGTCAAAACCGTCGATGAGGGCAGGCGACTGAGTGGCCAGCACTATCTGAGCATGCAGAGAAGCATCCTTGATCATCTCTGCCAGCTGGTCAATGGCATACGGATGCAGCCCCAGTTCAGGTTCGTCAATGATGATTACATGCGGCATTGTCTCCTGTGGTTGCAGAAGCAAAGTGGCCAGAGCGATGAAACGGATAGAACCATCCGAGAACTGTTCTGCATTGAACACATAGTCGTTGGCAGTATTGTCAGTCCACTTCAGGGAGATATTGCCGCGTTCGGGCTCAAGATAGAAATCACCGAACTGCGGTATCACCGTCCTCACGTAACTCACTATACGCTGATACGCCTCCTTATAGTTCTCCCTCAGGAAGTAGAGGAAAGGAGCCAGATTATTGGCTTCCGACTGCAAGTAATGGGCAGAATCCACAGCAGATGTCTGTCGCATGGGAGCCGTCATGGACGAGTCGCTGAACTGATACACCTTACACATCGAGAGCAGACTGCGCATCTCAGCACACACCTCATGGCTGGAGTTTATCAAGCCAGACTCATTGTAGTCCGATGCCACCACGCTTCTGTGCGGTTTGCTGTCATCATCCAGGTTTCCCCACTCCACATCTTCCGATTTGATGATGAGTCTGTTGGGAACAGCATGCGTCAGACTGAAATTATACACACCATACTCCTTCTCGCTCTGAAATCGCAAAGAAGCCGTAATGCACGGAGTCACCTTTGCCCCATAATGCAGGAAAGTCTGATTCGTGCCTGCTTGTGCCACATACATCTGCATGCTGCCCGACATCATATATCCCAGCATCTTGAAGAAACTCACTATATTACTCTTTCCTGCCCCATTGGCACCGAGCAATATATTGACATCAGCAAAATCCAGTTTCAGGGGCAACGTTGCCGAAATCGACTTGAAGCCTCCTATCTCTATATGGGTAAGTTTGTAACCTTCCGTTCTCATATTCGCATCAATTGTCTGACGAAGGTACGCAAATTCAGTAACACGGCCAAAATTATCTCTCAAAAAGCGAATTACTTCTCAGAAACCACCTTCTCGTACCACTTCACCATGGTCTTTGCTTTTTCCTCCCAGGAAAGTTCTTTCTGCCTCTGCTTGCAGTTCTCTGACATACGCTTCAGTTCATCACGATTGCCCTCCAGTTCATTCAGTATCTTGGCAAAATCCGTGGCTGACTGCTCCAGGTTTGTAAGAGGAATCTTTCGACCGACCTTTTCGTTTACCACATCCCCATGACCACAAGTATCAAAGCAAACAATCGGCAAACCATTTGCTATTGCCTCAAGCACCACATGAGGAGTTCCTTCGGCTATAGAAGTAAAGAAGAACACATCGCTCCTTTGCATCAATGTTTGAACCTCATCATGAGAAACCTTTCCATGCCAAACACATTGTTGGCTGACACCTAACATATCTGCAATCACTTTGTATTGTACCTCTTCTTCTATGCTTCCACCAACTATATGAAGCCGTACTTTTTTGTTGTTTGCAACTTTAACACATTGAATGGCAAGTTTTAATTGCTTGGTGAAGATAAACCTACCAACCCACAACAAATCAAGAAAATCCTTGCCAGCAAAATCATGTTGGGTGCTCAAGTCATCAACATCGCAACCTGATTCATTCATAAGGACAGCATCATACCCAAAATACTTATGGATACTTCTAACGGAATCTGAAGAAGCCGCAAAAATACAAGAAGCTTTCCCTACTGCGTTCTTTACCTTTGAAGAATGTTTGAGTTGCATCTTGGTTATTTGGTTCTTCAACCTAATAAACAAAGACTTTTCCCATCCTGCCCCTTGCAAATAAGGAACAGGAAACGCTTCCTTTGCGTTTGTTGGTCCCCATACGAATGGCTTGTTTAACTTCCAAAGATAGCCGGGCTCACGAAAGCCAATCATATTGAGTTGATGAACTACGTCTATCTGATGCTTCGCTATTATTCGCTCGGCAATACGCAAGGTCTTCTTCTGCCACTCATCATAATACAGATAGAATCTCCAATCCCCTTGGTTCCAGCACATCTTCCGCACCTTCACAGAGACGGGGTTATAATAGAAGTGCATGTTCTTGCCTTGTTCCAAGGTAGGAACCACCGCCTCTATCTGTTTCCGAAACTCCCCTTCGGTTATGATATACAGTTCGCAGAACTTGGCAAGATTGCTCACCCAGTTCCAAGCCATTCCTGGCTCACTCCCCATATTAGGGGAGCAAGCATATGCATTGATTAAGATTTTAAGCATATAACGATGCTATTATTGTATTATTCATTTATACAGACTATCTCCCAACACTTCAAGCGTGTAGCAAATTGGAGCAATAACTATGTGGATTCCACAAAGCCGCCTTCATCTTTCGGTAATTGAGTTTGTGAAGGCACATATGAACAATGAGTTCACGCCAATCATTCTCACTGTAAGTTTGAGCAAATTCACTACCGAGCATTTTACCACACCAGCCGCCATCCAGCAAACTGAACAAGACGAGAAACAAACCTATCAATTGCCCGATGCATGTTCACATCAAGAAACTATCTTCGTCACACACTAAGATAGAGTATTGCCCAACAAATGCAACAGCCAAGAAGCCAAAACAACAAAACACATTGTAAAAAGCACCTCTAAACCTACAAAGAATGCGCTACCATCACCTCTGTGAATCCAACCCCAAAGACCAAAGGATGATGCACCAAATATATCTCAAAAGATATCGTAGAGAGGAAAGCTATTGGCTTTGGAAACAATTCTCTTGTTGGCTTAAGATAATAAATGAGCCAACTTAGCGAAGTGACTGCAACGAGCCAATCTCTAACAATTATTTTGCCTTCCAGATCCCAAAACAGGAAAAGCAACAACGTGATTACATTCAAAAGGACAAAAATGCCCAGGCACATTCTCGGTGGGATGCGCTTAGCCCAATCCAAAATATCTCCGGTCCGAGAGAAAACGACTACATATGTAAACAGGACTACACTTACACGATTAGGCAAACCTAAAGATGTCAGAAATCCCCCCCAGAGCGGCAATTACGCCTAATACAGCAATACCAGTCCTACTTCCCAGCAACCATTTACTCTTGTAGTACAAACCCTTGCAGAAGAGCATTGTTATCAACAAATAGCTTACCATCTGTATCGAAAGATACCATAGATGGCCGAAAGGAACATCATACAATTTGTTGTTGACTATATAATTTGCATAAGTGAAATGGAGTACTATCGATTTGACATCTATATGTTTGCCGAACAAGATTAAAAGCATGATAGATATCATCAAAAACGGATAATAGACAACAGACAAGCGCAAATATCTTTTCTTCATAAATGCCAAACCTACTGGCGACTCTCCATGTCCTAAACCCAACAAAAAAGCAGAAAGGAAAAGAAACACATCAACAAACAAATAAGCCAGAAACCGACCAATGTCATTCAAGCCTAACTGCAAACAAATGTGCGCCAAACAGACCATCAATACGGATAATGCCCGCAAAACATTCAACCCACTAATTCTTCCCGTCAAACACAACTATTATAAAACTACCATTCTTCCTAACAACCACATGGTGATCAGAAACAGACATAATCTCCCATTAACTTGAGAACAGCACTAATCACATTTTCGTCAACGAGCTAAAAAGGACATATTGCCTTGCAGATTCTGCGTACAAAAGATTCCACTATTAGACAATAATATCCTTTGTACTTTTTCTGCATAGAAAACACTTCTGAAATATTAAGATGGAGAATACGGTAACAGATGCCTTTCCAAACGATTTCTGCTTTTACCAACTTTTCATATTTTTCTCCATCTTCCAATCTTTGATAATAAATATCACCCTCTGATAATGGTGTCGAAACGTTACTAAAGAAACTTCCCTCACGATTATAAGACATTACTACATCCGAAGAAAAAGCGATTGTCGAATTATGTATCACTTCATTATTAAAATATACATCCTCCCCCTTTTTCATAAAAGTACAGAAGCCACCAACAGCATCAAATACGTGACGTTGCATGGCATAAGCCCCCAATCGCAGATTCCACTTTTTATCCCATAATTCTTTAAATGGCTTTAATAATAGTCCTCTGTTCTGCAACTTACACCCTTTAATAACATTGTGCTTATCTAAAATTATGTCATAATTAGCACATACTAAAGTAGACGAAGGGAAATCCACCATGAGCTGATACAAAACTGAAAGACAATTTGGGGTAATAGTGTCATCTGCATCAAGAAACATAACCCAATCACCCTTAGATTGCTTATAGCCAAAATTTCTTGCACGTGAAACCCCACCATTTTCTTTATCAAAAACGCGCAATCTTTTGTCACGGTAACTATTAACAACAGAAAGACTTTTATCAGTGGAACCATCATTGACTACAACTACTTCAAAATCTTGAAATGATTGTGAGAATATGGAATCTAATGTTGCTCTGATATAATCTTGTTTATTATATAATGGTATTATAATCGATATCATGATTTCTTCTTTTAAATAATACATCCCAATATCAAATGGGAACAAACAAGCATTGAGAATAGCCCAATCGTAAAATGTGAGGGCTAACCCTTATCACGTTTTAGCCAGAAAACAGGGAAAAGGCATCTCAAATGTATTGAAACAAAATGTACGCAAGCCATTACAAGCCCCTTGTGTCTCCTCTCCAAATGAAACGTCTCCTTTGGCGGCATGCCATTGGGCTTGTGCATCATCTTCCAGCGTTTGGAGAACGGTACATCGGGGTTGCACCACTTGTCGAAGGTGGCGTGTGCATCGCATTCACCCAGTATTTCTCCAGCCTGATACATCGCTACGCCAGCCTTCTTCGCTCTCATGCCATAATCGAAATCGCCTTTGCTGTGCGTAAAGTAATAATCCAGATTGCCCAGGATATGATAAGCCGACTGCGGTATCAGTACGATATTTCCATTGAAATAATCCACAGGAATCAACTTCCCATTGGGTTTGGGTACAACACCACCCTTCACTCTGCCCCCATAGGTGACAGATGAATGGTCAGACGATTCCGTTGCACCTACGATAATAGCCTCCTCTTTGGTTCCCTTGGCAGCTTCTGTCAGCACCTTGAGCATGTTGTCATACACAAAGGTATCATCATTAAGCCACAGATAGAAGTCATAATCCTTGGCTTTGGCTGCTGTATCCCACGCTGTCCACATACCACGGTTCCAGAACAAATCTCCTTCGCCATGTATAACATTTACTTGTGGAAACTTCTCTGCCACCGTCTCTGGCGTACCGTCCGTACATCCATCATCAGTGAGATAAACCTCCACCTGATAACCATCCATCGGCAACAGTCTATACAGCCTCTCCAGGCATTCCAAAGTCTTCTCCTTCCGATTAAATACCGCCAGGAGAACTGCTATTGATTTCATAATGTATATTGTCTAATGACGCTTTTTGTAAACTTTGTAAACTTGTTCTATAAATCCAGCCAAAGTGTTATAGACTCCCACCATCTTGATGGTAAAAGGTATTGGGGTTTGTACCCTCTCAGACAAAACATCCAATTCTGGTTTATCCATGTTGATAAATTTGTGCAAAGCAACCTTCAGAAAAGGAATTCCATGTTTTGCAGAACGGAACTCTATACATCTGACATTATTTACACCTTGAGTAAACTCGTGCTGTTCGACATCCCACCTTGACCTGTCTGAATAGACATAATAAACGGGAGTGTCAGAACAATTGGTTTTCAATATATTACCCCTCCCTACTGACTTTTCACCCTTTAACATACTGTATAATAGAGGAGAGTTGGTTTCTGTACTATCTTCTACCAATTTGTCCAAGCTAAACTGTGCGTTGAAACAAATCACCTTTTCGGCCTTCAACTTAAGCCCGAATAAAGCAGAAGCATAACCACCAGCAGAACTTCCTATTGTTATTACATTAAATCCATCGGTTTCTCTTTTCAAGAAATCCAGTAATTTTTCTTGCGAATTTATCTGGCCATTGATGCCAGTAAGATACCATTGCTTAAACACATCACGCACGAATATGTGTTTATAGGCTTTATCAACACGGCAATGATACCATTCAAAGAAATTCTTTTCAACTATACGCTTACGAAAAATCTCTTCTGTATGCGGAAACCAGATATCATTGCTACAGAAATAAACTGCACAATAATTCTTGCTTTCACATTGCTCGTTATACTCTACCAGGTAATTAGGCTCATTCATCCAATAATCCCGAACCACCCGAGGGTATTGACTTATACCTGCATATGATGAATCTAACATAAAACCAAATTCTTAAATTTCTCTTATAAACCTTGCTGGATTACCAGCCCATATCTGATTGGGAGGAACGGGGGTTAATCAAACAATTGAAAAGCATCCTTGGGCGTAAGTTCCCACCAATGACTGGCCTTGTAAGACAGAGTTTGCTCTTCGGAATTTCTATACCTGATTAATTTTGCTGGTACACCGCCCACAACGGCATAGTCTGGCACATCATGAGTAACAACAGCACCAGCTGCCAGTACTGCTCCGTCCCCTATGGAAACTCCATCCATTATTGTCACCCGTGCTCCAATCCAAACATCATTCCCTATTTTAATTGGTTTATACTCTATAAAGTCTGAATTCTTGTCCACAACTTTTATTCCGAAATCATTCTTGACACGATAAAACAGAGGAGAAGTCGAAAACATATCCAACGGATGTGCCCCTAACCCACAAATTAGTTCATGGGAGATAGAGCAATAATTGCCAATTGTCGTGTTCTGTATCAAGGCATTACGAGAAACATATGTATAATCACCAATCCTTGAATGATTTATAATAGAGCCTCCATGGACCCTTGTAGATTCTCCCAAAACAGTATCCTGTGATAAGCACACGTCGTCTGAAATAATTGCCCGAGGAAAACGACGTCTATTTTCCGCATCCCTGCCATAGCGATTTACTGTCATTGCTAATCCCTTTGCCAATCCCCCAAAACCACAAATACAGCGAAAAAGCAAACTCTTAATGTTCATATTATCTTCTATTTAATCTATTCACCCATAATTTAAAATCAGAGTCTGTCATATTACGGAAAATCGGGGAAAAGCAAATTCCTATCATAATCCACAAAAACAGATAGTTTAGATCAAATTTTGAAAAATCCTCTATCCAACCAAATGTCCATCTGAAAGCCACATACAAACCAATAATAGGGACGTACCTATTTTTTGATTTGTAGATAGCGCTATATGATGCCATAGAGAAAATCAAATAATAAATTGCACACCCAACCAGACCAAAATAATTAAAAATATTCAGTATCGAGACCTCACAACTCTGACGTTCTCCCCTATTGGTCTTCAAATCCAAATCAATGGTACTGCCAAAAAAAGCAGATTCATAACCTCTGGCTATTGAATTTCCGTAAATGACATAATTGTTTCTTATCGCTGAAGTTATTTCTTCCACATACAGAAATGTTCGCGTATCTGTCAATGCAGAAATATCCTCATTACCGTTCCCAGATTTCATTGAATACTTGCCATCTATTCCCAATTCCTCGTCAATGTTGAAAATATTAAATGTATCGGTAGTAGCCAAAGTAAAGAAGACAAACGGGAGAATAAGAAAAGCCACTCTTGCAAACTTG
>SAMEA104315431__coassemble_582_pt1 | contig 25627 bp, 20 predicted proteins | sample SAMEA104315431__metabat2_low_PE_028 | metagenome-assembled genome bin SAMEA104315431 (sample SAMEA104315431) | gut metagenome | biome: Monkey gut; feature: monkey-associated habitat; material: faeces | place: China | collected 2013
CCGCGCAGGCGGGTCTGTGGTGTATGCCGGGAAATACCTGTGACGGATGCACGGCGCTGCATGTGCCGATGCAGCGTGCTGCGATGGCCGATGCAGTGCGCTGCGATGGCCGATGCACCGCGCTGTATCATCTGCCCCAAAATATACCCTTGCAGCGAGGAGTGGTGAGATGGTGACGGCAGAGCCTTTTGCGCGCCCTTGCAGAGGGCGCCCGCCCGTTCCTTTTGGCGGCGACAGGGGAGGATTGCATGGAATAGATACTCCCAATGCTTGCGGGTTTCGTGTAAAGGTCGTAAATTTGCTCGTCGCAAGAGACAAGCATTCAGAGAGTAAATGAGAATATTCAATACAAGCAAGATGAAGAACAGATTCAGGGTGACAGCCCTGCTCGCCATGCTGCTGATGCTGGCAACCCATGCCTCGCTGCTGCATGCCAAGGTGGAGCAGCGCCCCGTGTATATCTGCGGATATGCTGTCAATTTTGCCGACTCGGCGGCTTATGTGACCGAGATACAGTGCATTGACACGGCCTATGTGGAGAGCAGGAATGGGTTTCTGATGGACCGCAACCTCTACTCCGACCAGCTGAACTACTTCGTGAAGAAGCAATTCGGAGGCAAGCATTACACCTGCATGGTGCTCTTCGATAAGAAGCAGGCCCGCCTGCAGAAGCGTGTGGCCAAGATGCGCAAGCGTCAGGAGAATGACCCCAGTGTGCGTCTCCATACCATCGCTGCTGCCGACTTCCGCTTCATAGGCGAGCAGTATATCGACACCAGCGTGACTATGATAGACGAGGAGGAAGCCGCCACCACAGAGGCTGCCGCTCCCGCTCCTGCCGCCACGGCCAAGGACAAGCCTGCCGCCACGGCCAAGAAGGGCAAGAAAGCTGCGAAAGGAGGCAAGCGCTGATGGCTGCCCGTACTGTGGCACGTTATCAGGTGGGTGGCCATCTGCTGATGGTCAGTGCCGCTGACGGTACTGATGTGCGCAGTCTGCTCCCCTCGTATGAGCGCTTCGGCGTGGAGGACGATGGCGCGGAACCCCTTGTGCATGTCGATGTAGATCCCTCACGGGCGATGGACAAGCCGGAGCGCGAGGTGGGGCAGTTCGATTGCGGAGGCTGTGTCCACGGCGTGTTCCTCATGCCCGACGGCGGTTACCAGTTCCATTTGCGCGATGAGGCCGGCACCCTGTGCTGCCTGATGCAGGCATCGCACGACTTCCGCAGTTGCCGTGTACACCTGTGTGCCGACACCCATAGCCGGCAAGCCTATGGGCTCAACAATGCCGTGATGATGGCCTATGCCTTCTCCACAGCCCCCTATGATACCCTGCTGGTGCATGCGTCAGTCATTCGCTGCGACGGCCGCGCCTATATGATGACCGCCCCCAGCGGCACTGGCAAGAGCACCCACACCCGCTTGTGGTACGACCACATACCGGGGTGCGACCTGATGAACGACGATAACCCTGTGCTGCGCATAGTGGATGGGGAGCCCGTGGTGTATGGTTCGCCCTGGAGCGGAAAGACTCCCTGTTACCGCAACATATCGGCGCCCTTGGGTGCGGTGGTGCGCATACAGCAGCGCCCGGCCAACAGCATCAGGCGGCTGAGCCCCGTGGAGGCGCTGGTGGCACTGCTTCCCGCCATGAGCAGCATGAAGTGGGACAAGCGCGTGTATGGCGGTGTATATGACACTGTGACGCGGCTCATAGGCCTGCGTGCCGTTTACGAACTGGGTTGCCTGCCCAATGCCGAGGCGGCCCTGCTCTGCCATGATACGGTGACGAAATGAGTGGGATGAAGAACCTGGTGAAGCGCATTCTGCGATGGATGCTCACTCCCGTGCGGCGGCAGAGCGTCAGGCGCAACGGCACGATGGATACCACGGGGCGGATCAGTCTGCCCAACGAACACCTGCTGTCCCTTGTGGCCGAGGCGCTGGAGCAGGGACACACCGCCACCATATGGGTCAAGGGATTCAGCATGCGCCCCTTCCTGGAGCACGAGCGCGACAGAGTGAAGTTGGCCTACCCGCAGCAGGTACAGGTGGGCGATGCTGTGCTGGCCCGGATAGCTCCCGGACATTACGTCCTGCACCGCATAGTACACCGCGACGGAAACCTGCTCACCCTGCAGGGTGACGGCAATCTGCGAGGCGTGGAGAAGTGCCGCCTGGATGATGTGTGCGGCGTGGTCACCGAATACATGCGCCCCGGCCGTACCATCATGGCCGATGACCCGGGACTGTGCAGGCGCATCTGGCTGTGGCGCCGGTTGCGTCCGGTGCGCCGCCTGCTGTTGCTCTTCTACAAGGCCACGCTGCCCTGAGCACCCCGGCAGGCAGGAGAAAACAAAAACGAAATCAGATAACAAGTTCAAGATATGAGAAAGAAGAAAGGATTCGAACTCCGTGACGTGTGCGGCGAACACGTCATCATGGCCTATGGCATGGAGAATATAGACTTCAGCAAGATTATCAGCCTCAATGAGACAGCGGCTTTCCTGTGGGAGGCTGTGGGCGATGGCAGTTTCGATGCACCCCTTATGGCCGACCTGCTCTGCGGTGAGTACGAGGTGGAGCACGACCGTGCGCTGGCCGACTCGGCCGAGATACTGGCGCAGTGGACTCGGGAAGGACTGCTGGAGTAAGCGGCTTCTGTTGGTTTTTCAACACTAAGACAGACACACATGGACTGGTTAATCAGCATCCTGCAGGAGATGGGAGTCGCCCTCCGACTGCCCGTCTCGTTCGTGGTCATTGAGTTCATTGGCACCTTCGCCTTCGCTCTCTCGGGCGTAAGACTCGCGTCGGCCAAGCAGTTCGACATATTCGGCGCCTGGATAGTGGGCATGGCCACTGCCATCGGAGGCGGCACCCTGCGCGACTTCATGCTGGGTGTCAACCCCTTCTGGATGACTAACGGCAGCTACTTTATCTGCTGCGCGCTGGCAGTGGTGGGCGTCATGTTCTTCGGCAAATACCTTGTGCGGCAGAACAACACGTGGTTCATCTTCGACACCATCGGCCTTGCCCTGTTCAATGTAATAGGCATCGAGAAGGCGCTCAACATGGGCTTCCCCTATTGGGTGGCCATTACCATGGGGTCGATTACAGGCGCGGCAGGCGGTGTGATACGTGATGTGTTCATCAACGAGGTGCCCCTCATCTTCCGCAAGGAGATATATGCCCTGGCCTGCGTGGCGGGTGGACTGGTCTATGCGGGGTGCCATCGCCTGGGACTCACGCTGGAGGTCAACGCCCTGCTGAGCATTGTCACCGTCATCCTGATGCGTGTGCTGGCTGTACACTACCAGTGGCGCCTGCCCATCCTGTCGGGTGACGAAGAGATTCTGAAGTGAAACCCTCATCCTCTCACGCATGATACATCGCACGGCCATATTGCTTGCCTTCATCCTGCTCCTGCTTCCCCGGGGAGGTGCAGCGCAGGAGCAGCGCATCTTCGACGAGACGGTGCGCACCCTGCAGGTGTGTGCCGATGGCAACCCCACGCTGCCGCCCTGGCTGGCGCAGGGCAAACACCAGCATGTGGAGGTGTCGTGGGACCAGATGAGCCACGACTATCATCGCTATGTCTATTACGTATATCACTGCGATGCAGACTGGCGCGTGAGCGATGGCATCTTCGAGAGCGACTGGTTGGCAGGCACCAACGGACAGCCCGTGGAGGACTATGAGAAGAGTTTCAATACCACACAGATATACACCCATTACCGTCTCACTATACCCAACAAGGACGTGACCGTGCTCCTGAGCGGCAATTACTGCGTGAAGGTATTCGCTGACGGCGACGACCCCGATGCGGATGACCCCGTGCTCGAAGCGCGCTTCTGTGTGTACGAGAACAGCGTGAGCATAGCCCAGCAAGTGAGCTCCAATACCGATATCGACTTCAATGCCGACCATCAGCAACTCACTCTCAAGGTGGGATATGGCACGCTGAGGGTGGCAGATCCACTGCAAGAGTTCCGCGTACAAGTGCTCCAGAACCGTCGGTGGGATTCGATGGTGACCGACCTGAAGCCTAATGAGCGCAATGCCGCAGGCATGTCCTTCACCCACAACCGGCGCCTTGTCTTCCCCGCAGGAAACGAGTTCCATCGCTTTGAGATACTGGACGTACAGCGTGCGGCAGCAGGTGTCGATCGCATGGAATGGTACGAACCTTATTACCACGCCACACTCTTCGAGGACCGGCCTGCCCGTAACTATTCCTACGTAGAGGACCAGAACGGGGTGCGGGTGGTGCGTGCACCGGATGACGGAGCCGAGGAAACACAGGCCGAATACGTGGTGGTGCACTTCCTGCTGGGCACTCCGCGCTTGCCGGGAGGCGACGTGTATGTGTGCGGACTGTGGACCGGCCAGGCCTTTGCACCCGAATGCCGCATGGAATACGACGAACTGACCAAGCAATATCATGCTGCCGTCATGCTCAAGCAGGGCTATTACAGCTATCAGTACCGCCAGGAGGACGGGAGCACGAAGCGCACCGACGGAGATTTCTTTGAGGCAGAGAACGAATACACCACCATGGTCTATTTCCGCGCGCAGGGCGCTCGTTACGACCGTCTGGTGGGCTGCTCCACCGTGAGCACAGGCAAGCGGTGAACCGTGCAGGCCGATAAGTCGAACCGTGCAGACTGATAATATAAGAAGAGGAAACCGAAACAAGACAAACCGATATATTCTGACAAGTGATGAAGACAAAGAAACCCTACATGTGGGTGCCCAGTCTGTACCTGGGCGAATCGCTGCCCTTTGCAGCAGTTATGCTGATGTCAGTGGTGCTCTATCAGGAGATGGGGCTCAGTGACACGCAGATAGCCCTTTACACGAGCTGGCTTGGCCTGCCATGGGTCATCAAGCCTCTGTGGAGTCCGTTCATTGATACCTTCCGCACCAAACGCTGGTGGATACTCTCCATGCAGCTGCTTGTGGGGGCCGCGCTGGCGGCTGTGGCACTCAGTTTGCCCACTCCCATGTGGCTTCAGGCTACGCTGGCGCTGTTCATGCTCGTCGCTTTTGCCAGTTCCACACACGACATCTCGGCCGATGGCTTCTATATCCTGGGCCTCTCCAACGTCGATCAGGAGTTCTACGTAGGCGTCCGCAACACCTTCTACCGCGTGGGTCTGGTGCTGGGACAGGGCGGTCTGGTGGCTCTGGCAGGGCTGCTGCAGCACAGCGGCATGCACGTGAGCGTAGCCTGGTCGGTCACCTTCCTGGCCGTTGCTGCACTGATGGTGCTGCTCTATATGTGGCATGTGCGTGCGCTTCCAGTGGTGGAGCAGCCGGCTCCCAGCGTATCTCGTAAGGATATCTTGAGCGACTTCCTGCAGACATTCTACGTGTTCTTCCGCAAGCCGCACATCATTACGGCACTGGCTTTCATACTGCTGTTCCGCCTGCCTGAGGGGCTTCTGACCAAAATCGTACCCCTCTTCCTGAAGCGTTCCTTGGCCGAGGGAGGTTTGGCGATGGACGATGTGACTTATGGCGTAGTGTATGGTACGATAGGTGTCATCGGACTCCTGTTGGGCGGTCTGCTGGGTGGCTGGCTCGTGTCAAAGTATGGGCTGAAGCGATGCTTGTGGCCACTGGTGCTCAGTATCACCCTTCCTGATATCGTATATGTGTACCTCAGTTACATCCAAGGCACTGCAACTTGGCTGGTGGCATCCTGTGTCTTCTTTGAGCAGATAGGTTACGGACTGGGCTTCACTGCCTATACCCTCTATCTGGTATCCTTTGCCCATGGCGAGCGCAGCACCAGTGTGTTCTCGCTCTGCACCGCTTTCCAGTATCTGGGTGGCGTAATGCTGCCGGGCATGGTGAGCGGTTGGATTTCCGACAAGGTGGGCTATGTGCAGTTCTTCTGGCTGGTGATGGCCTTCTGCCTGGTCACTTTCGCAGTCACCGCACTGGTGCATCTGCCCGAGGAGGAGCGCCGATGAGACGCACGCTCAGCCTGTTGCTCTGCCTCCTGCTGCTGCCTGCCGCTTCGTGGGCAGTGCGCTATGAAAAGTCCGATAGCATCAGGGTAGAGGCTTTGCTGCGCGATGGAGCCGCTCTGCCAGCCGACTCCTCCCTCATGCTGTACTATGCACGGCAGTTCCTGGGACTGCCTTATGTGGGCCGCACACTGGAGAGCGAGGACGGACGCGAAGAGCTGGTGGTCAACCTGAGGCAGATGGACTGCACCACTCTGGTGGAGACCGTAACCGCCCTCACGCTGGCTACCCGGCATGGGGGAAGGCATTGGGCCGACTTCTGCAACTGGCTCCTGGCCATCCGCTACTTTGATGGACAGATGAACGGATACGCCAGCCGTTGCCATTACTTCAGCCAATGGATAGCATCGGCAGAGAGGCGCGGACTGGTGAGCGAGGTGAAGGGAGGTACCGGCCAGCGGCATTACCCGTTCACCCAAGTGCAGAAACTCGACCTGCACTATATGTCGCATCACCGCAGCGCCTACCCTGTGATAGGCAGCGATGAGGCTGAGGCCGTCCGCGTGGCTAAGCGTGAGCAGGAGTTCTGCGGAGTGCAGGTGAGATACATCCCCGCCAGCCTGACCGGCAAGGGGCGCCGTGAACTGTCGTGCATACAGGATGGCGACATACTGGCACTCGTTACCAGCCGTGACGGACTGGATGTCAGTCACCTGGGAATCGCCGTGTGGGGCAGTGACGGGCGGCTTCATCTGCTCAACGCAAGCAGCATCAGCCATCGGGTGGTGCTCGACAGCGTGCCTCTCTACCGCTATCTGCAGAAGCATCCATCGTCGGTGGGCATACGTGTCATCAGAGTCTGCCGGTGAGCCTGTGCGCCTGCTGCGGTTGTCCCAAAAGAATGAAATGGTGAATACAGACTAATCAAAAGGAATAGGAATATGAAAAAGTATTGGTTTCTGGCCTGCCTCTGCGCCCTCTGCGGCACACTTCTGATGGCTGCCTGTGACGGTTCTGACGAGCCCGAACCCGGCCCAACACCCCCATCCAGGCCGGCGGATTTGCCCGACAACCTCTATGCGATGGTGAAGTGGGAGGGCAGCACAACCACCTGCTTTATGAACAAGGATGCCTACATGCTTTATCAGCCTGGTCTCGAACCCCGCCTCGACTGCCAGATGGACAGCAACTATTTCCATCTGCTCTTCGATGAGGAGGGTCATTTGAAGTACATCCGCGGTCCTCTCTTGCAGATGCACACGGTGACGGGAGCCGCTGGCGGCAAGGAGACAGCCACCAAGCTCTACGTGACGGCCTACGGTAAGTCGTTCGTGCTGACCGATGACGATGGCGAGGAAGGTGCCAAGGCAGTGCATCGCAAGGAAAATGCCTTGGACAATACAACCCTGCTCCAGGGGCTGTCTCTCACGGAGCTTCAGCTCGAGGGACTCAGTGAAGCACTGGAGATAGAGGATGAACTGAAGGGTAGCACAGGCTCTCTGGGTACGCCTGATGCCAAGAACCTGGACATCAGACGCTTCCTCAATATGACGCGCATGCTGAACCGTTACATGCAGATGAGCGACAACAGCTCTTCCCAACTGGCCCAGACCATCCAGAGCGCCTGTCCCGACAAGGGCGAGGTGAGCTGTGCCGTGGGCGGTGTGCTCGGCTCTTCTTCCGCTCTCACTGCTGATGAGAAGCAGCTGCAGGCACTCATAGGCGCGTGGAAAGAGACTGTCAATGGCGGCAGCAGCGCCCTGGTGGCCAGCCGCAGCGAGTGGGCAAGGCGGCCCATAGTGTTCATGGGGGTCAATACCGAGGTGATTCCCGGTACCAACTCATGCACGGTGAACTTCTTCGGAGAACTCCTGACCACCGGTATCGGCGAGGTGAGCAACTTCGTCTATGGCGTGTGTGTGACCGAGGTGGGCAGCCCCGTTACTGCCGAGAGCCTGCACCGAATTGGCAAGTTCAAGGCCAACGCCCGGGGAGAAGTCAAGTCCGTCACGATACCCGAGCGGTTTGTGGTCGAGGGGCTGAAGCCTGGCACCGAGTATGTATGCCGCTTCTACCTGCAGTCCTATCGCGATTACTCCTACATGTTTGAGCAGAAGGGGACCCGTTTCAGCACCGATGCTCCCCTCGACTGCGAGAATGACGCTGGGCTGCAAGTGCTCAGCGCACAGTATTACAGCCACTTAGGCTTTGCCTATTTCCGCTGTAAGGCTACTGCCACAAAGCCCTCTGCTGAGCACATCAGCCGCTGGGGAGTGAGCGTGGGAGACGGATTCTATCCCGTATCTACGCTGGATGATGACGATGACGACGATGATGCCACCTTCGTCATACCCGTGCGCAGAGATGCCTTTCAGGAGATAAATGTGGAGAAGCATCAGGCTCGCACCCAGGTACCGGTGCGCATCTGGGCGCAACTTGAGGGCGAGGACTTCAAGCGCGTGAGCACTGCCCGCAATGTGACATTGCTCTATGACCAGCCCGTCTCCGTCACTTTCCTGTCCGACTATGAGCGCTCCGTGGGCAAGAACAGCACCGACATGATCAAGGACGACGACGGTAACTGGAAGCAGGTAGAACTTGTGGGTATGCCGTGGGTATATTATAGGGTGAAGTTCCAAGTGTCGGGCGCGCTCTTTATGGACAGGATGGATATGGTGGCCAACGAGTATGAGTACGGCGATGCACCCCACTATGTCAACGGCCTGGTGTACAGTGGCATTGCCAGTGAGAATATGCAGGTAGAGGGTATCAACGACGGTGAGAACACCCGCGAGATAAGCAATGTGGAGTGCCCCAGCGGCTCTTACAGCATCGAGGGCAACAGTCATGAGGCCAAGGAATACAAGGACAATTGGCGCTGGCTGATGTTTCGCAGCGGTGGCCAGAGTTATGCTTCCGACAACGCTCTGCATTACGTCACCTTCATCAAGCCCAACTTCCGCATCGTGGACTCCTACGACAAGGAGTACAAGACCTTTATGGAGCACACGGGCTACTGATTTCCTGCCATGCGCTGCGGGACTGTCCCGCTGCGTCAGGCGCAAGGGGAAAAGGCACACAGGAGGCTGTCTCTCCTCTGCTGGCATTCTGTGCAGGCAGAGCAGGGGCAGCCTCCTGGCTTTCGTAATGGGGCTGGCGGGGTAGGGAAGTCGGTTCTTCCGGCAGGCTTGTGCCGCTTCGTGGGTATGCCGGTGAGGCTGGGACGGAAAATGCAGTGCGCTGTGATGGCTCATGCAGCACGCTGCGCAGGCCGATGCAGCGCGCTTCATCGGGCATCGCACCGCAGTGCGCTATCGGGAGCGAAAGGGTGGGGTGGATGGCGCACCGACATCCCCCCTATCTCCCGCCCACTCTCCCTGTTGGAACGAAAAAGGGTGCCGATGGTGTAAAATGCGGGTGCGATGTGCATCCTTTGCCTCCAAAAGTGCGTACCTTTGCATGTGGAAAGCCCCCAGAGGCGAATTGTCCTATACATATTATATATATGCAGATTATGGAGAAGCAGAATGTCATCATATCCCAAGACCTGGAGCAGAGTCTGACGCAGGCTTTGGAACGGCAGTCCTTTGACCGCCTGTTTGTGCTCACCGACACCACTACCCACCGGCTTTGCCGCCCTTTGCTCGCCGGCATGAAGTGCCTGGACGGAGCGGTGGACATCGTCGTCAAGCCCACCGATGAGCACAAGAACATCGAATCGCTCGTGTCTGTGTGGACGGCGCTGCAGCAAGGGGGAGCCACACGACACAGCCTCATGGTCAATCTGGGCGGCGGCATGGTGACCGACCTGGGCGGTTTTGCGGCCAGCACATTCAAGCGCGGAATCCCTTACATCAACGTTCCCACCACGCTGCTCAGCATGGTGGATGCCAGTGTGGGCGGCAAGACGGGCATCAACTTCGGCGGTCTGAAGAACGAGATAGGCGTCTTCTGTCCTGCCCGCACGGTGATTCTCTCATCGCGCTTCCTGGCTTCGCTTGACGACATGAACCTCTGTTCGGGTTATGCCGAGATGCTCAAGCACGGACTCATCAGCACGCGCAGGCATTGGGACGAGCTTGTGGGCTTCGACCTTACGCAGCCCGATCTGCCGCACTTGCAGGAGATGATAGCCGAGAGCGTGGCTGTGAAGGAGCGCATAGTGGAGCAGGATCCCACCGAAAAGGGTATCCGCAAGGCGCTCAATCTGGGTCACACCATCGGGCATGCCTTTGAGAGTCTGGCACTTGCCGAGGAGCGTACCGTGCTGCATGGGTATGCAGTGGCATGGGGGATGATATGCGAGCTGTATCTGAGTGCCGTGCGCATGCACTTCCCGCACGATGTGCTGCAGCAGGCTCTTACCTTTGTGAGGGAGAACTACGGCACTTTCCTCATCGACTGCAAGGAGTACGACCGCCTGTATGACTATATGACGCACGACAAGAAGAACCTCTCCGCAGGGCAGGTCAACTTCACACTGCTCTCCGATGTGGGCGATATCCACATCGACCAGATTGCCTCCAAGGATGAAATCTTCGAGGCGCTCGACTTCTACCGCGACAGTATGGGGTGCTGAGACAGTACTTTGCAAGCCAAAGTTAGTAGTACTGCATTGTCCCACGCAGTAGTACAGGAAGCCCGATGCCAGTACTACTGCGTTTTCTTTCCAGTGCTCTTCTCAGCCCATTCCTGTGCCATAGGACTGTCATATCTGTCTCGCGCCGCCCTCCTCACAGATTGCTGGATAGGCAATCGGAGTAGAGCAAAGCCACCCTTTAGGGCTTATCCCAGAGCCTCGGTGTCCTCGTAATCCAAATACCCCGTGCTTGATTATTTGATAGAAAATGCTTGTTTCTCGAAAATCTTATTTCTATCCTTGGTTACCCTTAACTAAAAAACAGAACGATGAATCCCTGTGCTACGGATGTGAATCTTGGTAGAATTCATGCAGTACTACTTACTTTGCCAATGAAGTAGTACTTCTATCGCCAACGGAGTACTACTTCTATCGCCCATGCAGTACTACTTCTTTTTCTCACCCTTTTGATACTTGTCGTATGTGCGTCCGTCTGTCGTCTTGCTTTCTGTTGGCATACTCACGACTGTCTCTAGTATGGCAGCCCTAATTTCTTGTCGGTCGAAAATTTTTAGCGGACAGCAATAATTCCCTTTGGAAAGTGTCAGCATATCGCCTTTTTGTTGTACATTTACAGGCAAAATAAGCACATGACTCGCATGAAAAGACCAATGGTACATGCCGCCCTTGCATGCGGCATCCAGGCTAAGACCATCCTGTTACTGGCCTTGGCCAGCCTTGGCGTGTCTCACACACATGCCCAGAAGAGGGAATACATCTTCGGCTATGACCCTGCAGGAAACATCATCTTAAGGGAATCCTCGTCTGTTCCTTACCGTGCTCAGAACCGTTCATGCCAAAGTTTCAAGGGCATAGCGTCGGTAAAAGGAGATGAAGGATGGTGCAAGGTCAAGGTATCCATCTGTATGGACATCGCGGCTGGCGACATGCTGCTCATCTATTCATCCAGCGGACTGCTGGAGGCATCCATCCCCATCAGCTGCCGGGAGTTCACCCTCAACCTGTCTCGCCTGCACAGGGGGGCATACGTCTTCTGTTTCCACATAGGTAGACAGACGGGCGAGTTCCAAATCAACAAGCGCAAGTGACAATGGGACGGACTGTACTTCTCCTTTTCTTCTTCCTGCTCGTGCGCTCAAGCATGCTGGCCTCTATCCTGGTGGGAAGGACAGAGGGCGTGTTCACCGTCTCCCCATCGGGAGCGGGCACTTACCAGATACCCATAAAGGTGCAACCAGGACTCAGTTCATTCGTACCTACCATTTCCCTGTGCTACAACAGCCAGGGAGGCAACGGAATCGCAGGGTATGGATGGAGTCTGGCGGGCTTCTCCTCTATCTCCATCACGTCCCGCTGCGTGTATTTCGACGGGCAGGCAGAAGCCATATACAGGGGAGAGGACAATGCCTTCACGCTGGACGGCATGCGGCTACTGCTCAAGTCAGGCACCAATGGGCAGGTGGGAGCAACCTACTGCACGGAGTATGACCAGGGCAACCTGATAGAGATAACTTCGTGTGCCAGTGGAACTCCCGAGACCTTTACCGTAAAGACTACAGAAGGACATACCTGCAAGTATGGGAGTTCTTCGGGGAGAAAAATGACGGACAATGGCGAGACATACGAGTGGGCACTGGACTATGCCGAGGATGTCTTGGGAAACTATATCTCCTATGAGTACGGCCAGGAAGGAATCCTGTACCCAGTCTCCATCACCTATGGGAAAAACGCTCGTGGGAATAATGGCGTTCTGTGCCGCATCATATTCGACTACGAGAAGAGGCCAGACAGTGTATTCTCCTATTTGCTTGGGGAGTCGCATTCCTTCACCCAAAGGCTTGCACGAGTCACCTGCAAATATGCGGACTATACTTACAGGGCTTACGACCTGGACTATTCGGAGGGCACTTTCTCGCACCTTGTCTCTGTCACCGAGTCAGGAACAGGCTCATCGTCCTACCGTCCAACCACGTTTGCTTGGAATAGCCTACCCGGCATACAGTTTTCCTCAGCACCGAAAGCCATGGAGACAGGGCTATCCAGCAATACTGATGACGAATACTATTTCAGCGGTGACGTGGATGGGGACGGCCTGTCCGAGGTCATCAGTATGGGCTACAGGATTGTGGGAGGCAGGCCCTACATCTATTTTGAAGGAAGGAAATGGAATGCCAGGGAGCAGAGGTTCACCTATTGCATGAGTGGGGACACTCAGTCTGGGATTGTGCCAGAGGGAATGGAGGGTCTGTTTCAGTCCATCCACGATGGAGGCGTTTGTATGCATGCTAGCCAGAAAGTGGGGAACTCGGTGGTCTTTCCATACTTGGACATACAGGATGGGGCCGCGTACATGCAATTCCATTTTATCCGGGAGAGGCAGACTCTTAACTATCCTATGGCAAGTTCCTCGCGAGAGATTCCCGCCTATACCATCTTGGACGCAGACAGGGACGGGCTGGACGAGATACTCATGGTGGAGAAGTCTAAGGTGAATGGCACATATCCGGCCCATCTGGTCAAGTGCAATCTAACAAGCGGAAAACTCACCTACGAGGCCACGAGTTTCAATCTTGAAGGTATACCTGACAAAATTGTGTGCGCAGACTACAACAAGGACGGAATGCCCGACCTGCTTGTGAGTACATCCACTGGCCACTATATTTACTGGAACAGGACTGGGCACTTCTCAGACGCAGACAGATACCACGGCACAGACTTCGGGAAGTGCGACATCCTAAGAGTGGGAGACTTCAATGGGGACGGACTGCCCGACCTGCTCATCCGTAAGGGAAATTCCCCAGAATGGTATATCGCGAGAAACAGGGGGCGTGAGGAGGACGGGTATTTCGCCATGCAAGCTGTTGACTATCTGAATAGTCTGGGTACAACACACACACAGGGCAACAACTTATACTGCCTCCTGCAGGACTTGGATGGTGACGGAAGGAGTGACGCAATCATTGGATATTCTCAACACTCGGGCTCCAGGTTCGTCAATGGACACATCTATGTGCTTCGGTCGGATGGAAATGGACTGGACTTTCATTCCTCGTATGAGTTCAAGGACGAGCGCGATTTTCCAAAGGCTTCACACATCATACAGGGAGATTTTGACGGGCATGGCTCTGTGGAATTGCTATTCATGGGCCGGGGGCTTGGCGAGAAGCAGGAGGCCAGGGGCTGGTATCTGGCAATGAATCCCCTGTTGGGTGTATCAACCAACAAAATCGTAACCATTACGGACGGACTGGATGCCACTGACAGTATTGGCTACGGGATGCTCTCTGACGAGGGTGTGTACGAGGTCAACAGCTCGCATGCCTTCCCCCTGGTGCGCTGTCCAGAATCTGTTCCAGTTGTGGTCTCCCGCACAGAATCAATTCCGGGCGACTCCAGGACGACCCTGTATCAATATGAAAATGGGCTCTACCACATCCAGGGAAAGGGATTCCTGGGATTTGAGGACCAGAGAAGCGCGTCATCCACCGGCACAGCAACAGCTACGCACTCCACGCTTGACTCTACCTTTTACATTCTGAGCCTCCAGTCCGTCACCACCAGCGATGACAATGGCATTCCCATAAGGCGTGAGGACTATAAGGCTCATTACAACAAGGCTGGCCCGCGCGCATACAAACTGTTGCAGAACTTCCGCCAGTCAAGAGACCCCCTGTCAGGCTTTGCCTGCGCGGAAGACTACCAGTACTATGAGAATGGCTGTCCGACCAGGGTTGTCTTGTCCGATGACCTGTTCACGACAGAGAAGGATATCACCTATTGGGAAAGTCCACAGAAAGAAGTATGGATAAAAGGATTGCCCAAGAGAATTGACATTGTGCACTCTGCCAGCCAGCCAGGAGCGGATGATGTGCACGAGAGCATCCTCTATGAGAGGGATTCTGCTACAGGGCTTGTGCTGAAGGAGACAAGGAAAAGAAATGGGCTCCTGGTCAGTACAAACGGATATTCTTATAACGAATATGGCCAGGTCACCGAGCACTATTCGATTGCATACAACTCCACAGACACCCTTTTGACCAGATATACCTATACCTCGAAGGGGCAGGTGCGCACAGAGACAAGTCCGCTAGGACTGATGAGGGTATATCTATATAGTACCCAGCATGGTTCGCTGTCATCGGTGATTGATCCTGCCAGTTTCCGCACTGTCTATTCCTATGACGGGATGCTACGGAGAACCCTCGAGAGAACACCGATAGGGGACAGCCGCATATCCTTGAATTTCCGCTCTTATGGGAATGGGGTCTATTGCGTCACGGAGCGCCTAATGGATCAGCCTGCTGTCATGACCTTCTATGATGCTTGGGGCAGGAAAGTGTCAGAGGCAAGAGTGTCTGCCATTGGTGACTACAAGTATCGTGACTACTGTTACCTGCCCAATGGAGAACTCGGATTCGCATCCTTTCCGCATGGACGCACCGAGACAGGAACCGCGGGTACGACATACTGTTACGACAAGGCGCACAGGCTCATAAGTGCCATAGATTCCAACGGCAAGACGAGCACCTGGTCATACGGGCTGACACAGGTGACCAGCAACATTGACGGAGTTGGACAGACCACCTATTATTATACGCCAGAACTGGTGTCCACCATAGAGGACGAGTCTGGGTATGCCGACTACGAGTACAATACCGACGGGAATGTAACGACTATATACACGGAATCCGCACAGGCGGACTACGCTTACGATGCTTATGGGCGGTTGACAAGGGTCGTTGACATGAATGGTGTGGCAAGGGACTATACTTACGACAGAAACGGTTATCCGCGAAGCAAAAGGCTTGGGGATAGTTCCAGGGAAACAGAATATGACAAGAATGGCATTCTCAGAAGTATAACAAGAATCGATCCTGGCAATAGTCCTCACACGACGCGCTACTCCTACGATGCAAAGTGGAGACTGAGCAAGGAGGAGGGCAACGACCATGTGTATAGTTATTCCTATGACGAGTACGGAAGGCTGGCCAGCAAAAGTTTCTCCACCAGGGAGAGGCCCGAGGTGTGCCTTTCCACCCGGTTGACTTATGGCGATGGCCACCTGGTTACCCACAAGACGAGCTGCTTCACGGGCGTCGACGCCCCCATCACGGAGACCATTGAGTACAGGAACACCTGGCCTGTGTCCCGCTGGCTCAACGATTCGCTCGTATGGCATCTGGAAAAGCAGGACCACTGGGAGAACCCGACCAGGGTGAGCGACCATCTGGCAGTCACCACACGCACCTTTGACGACTATGGCCACATGCTCTCCCTGGACAGGAACGGATGCGCTCCCCTGCATGAGTCTTATACCTATGATATCCGTACAGGGAACATGCTCAGCAAGAATGGAAGGTCACTTCTGTATGACAGCATGGGCAGGCTGAAGGAGTGGGACGGGCAGGAACTTTCTTACGACTCTAAGGGGAACATCACCGCCATGCCGTCTGTGGGTAACTACACATACCAGGGGTATCGTCTGACAAGTACGGAGATCACCAACCCGGAGCTTGATGTGGATGACAGCTTGCGTGTCTCCTACCTCAACTCCATAGAGAGGCCCAACCGCATAGAGAACTCGCGCTACCGTGCTGATTTCCTTTATGACGCGGATGGCAACCGCTTGCTGATGAAAGTCTATAGGAAGCAGGGCGGCACTTACTTCCCTTATTTCACACGTTACTACCTTGGTGACAATGCAGAGGTTACGAAAGAAGAGGATGACTTTTGCAACTATCTGTATTACGCTGGAGATGACTGCTACACGGCTCCCGCAGTCCTGCATCTGAACGAGGAAGGATATGGGAGCATCTGTCAGATTGCCAGGGACAACTTGGGGAGTGCGCTGCAATATGAGGATAAATATGGAAGCCCGTCCCGCAATTATTTCTCGCCATGGGGGGTGAGAAGGCATGGGGGAGACGGAGGCTCTCTGTATTCTCCAGGAGAAAGACCTGCGCTTGGATACTTCCATAGGACTTTCACAGGACACGAAGACCTGTGGATGTTCGGACTCATCAATGCCAACGCCCGGTTGTATGACCCTTACTCTGGACGTTTTCTCAGTCCCGACCCGCTGCTCAACAGCGAGGGAGGACCGCTCCTGTACAATCCCTATGTGTATGCCAACAACAACCCTTGCCGGTACATTGACAGGAACGGAGAGTTCTGGTGGATAGCGCTCGCCGCTGTATTAGCTGGTGGATTCAATGTCATGAAGAATATTGACGACATCAGCAGCGCAGGCGACTTCTTCAAGTATTTCGGCATCGGGGCTGTAGCAGGTGCGGCAGGTGCTGCTGCTGCCCCCTGTGTGGTGTCAGCCTTAGGACTTTCCAGTGCGGGATTCCTTTCTGGGGCTGTCGGCGGTGCGGTTTCTGGAGCTGTGTCCAACCTGATTCAGTCAGGAATGAACTATGTGTTTCTCGGGGCATCGCATCCATTTGACGGAATGGACTTCGCTATACAAACTGCTGTCTCAAGTGCCATTGGCGGCATTGGGGGCGGCATCCAAGCCAAGGTGAAGGGTAATAATTTCTGGACGGGGAAGCCAAATGCTTTGGAAACTCCTTCGGGGAAAATACAGGCAGCAAAAACAGGGTATGACGAAAAGGGAATTGGTCCTAGACCCACTTCGCATGAACTCGGGGAGATAGGAGAAATGCAAGCCGTTTCTGAAATGGAAACGGAAGGCATTGGAGTTGTTGGAAGACATTTTGCCTACCGAGTGGAAGGTGTAGAGGGGTACGGATTTACAGATGTCGTTGGAACAGATGGTAAAATGATTTTTATCTTTGAGGCCAAAAATGGCAAATATGCAAGACTAACTCCATACCAAAAGAAAGCGTTTCCATATATGAAAGAAAAAGCTAATATACGGTTCTTTGGCCCTAAAGCCGCAAAATTTCGTCTTCCCCAAAAACCGTTTAATGATTATATATTCGATATAAGGAGATACAATATTCCATAGAATACAATTCGCTAGAACAAACCCCAAAACAAATATGATAATAACGCTATGAAATTAAAGGACAGAATTCGACAGGCATTACAACAGGAACTGGAACCATTAGGATTTCGCTATCTCAAATCAACCGGTGACTTCAAGCGAAGTATAAATAAAGAAACGAATGTTTATGTATATTATGTCCCTGATTGTTTTGATCGAGGCATCACACATGTCACCCTTTTGGCAGGAGCAGAGTATCGTGACATAGAGGACATCATATATAAGTTGAACAATACGACTTCAGCAGAATGTGGACATTTCGGATTGTCTTGCAGACTTCACTGGCTTATGCCAAAAGAAGAAGAGAGTGAGATTCTATACGATATCAGTTTTCGAAATGAGGATAGCGAAGACAAGTATCGCGAGAAAATAGAGAAGTTGCTGTACTGGATGAACACATACCTGCTCCCATACATAGAGAAACTATCACATAGAGAAAGTGCCATAGAGGCAACAATACTTTTAGACCGCAGATTTTTGATTAATCAAGAATTCGTCGTTCCTGTCATGTACTGTGTATGGAAGCATGACAAAAAGGCTGCGCTCGACTATTTGGAGGAAAAGAGACTGGGGCACCTGAAGTATGTAAAGCCAGGAGAATGGGGCACTCTGGAAAGGATGAAGAATGGCGAGACCATTCCCCCAAAAGATAGACCATTTTATGCGATTGCTTACGAGGAATATGTAGAAAGTGCCAAGAAGTGCAGGGAATGGATAGAGGCACAAGACTATTGACAAACGGGCGGTGCTTGAAAAGTCCTGTCCAATCCTTTACCTGTCAGAACAAGACCTGCGAAATGAAGAAAGAGAATTATTTTCCTCTTGCGTTTTCCCAAGTGGCTGCTCTTTTTGAGCACTAAGGTGTGAGGGGAATGTTGACGCATCGGGAGCGAAGTGCACCCCGAAAGTTTGGGCAGTTCACCGATAATTCGTAACTTTGTCAGTGCGTAAACCATTATATATAAATGATGAAAAGGAGAATTAGTGCATTTCTGAGCCTCTTCCTGCTGGCTCTGGTGGTAATGGCCGAAGGCAAGGCCAAGTATGTGTTTTACTTTATAGGCGACGGTATGGGCGTCAACCAGGTCAATGCCGCCGAGACGTATCTGGGTGCGCTTGACGGTCGCATCGGCATCACGCCGCTCTGCTTCCCCAGTTTTCCCTTCTCTGCTTTTGTCAACACACAGAGTGCTACCAACGGCGTGACCGACTCTGCCGCTGCCGGCACCGCACTTGCCACAGGCAACAAGACCAAGAACGGAGCCTTGGGAGTGCTCAAGGATCTCACTACTCCCGTCAACAGTATCGCCCAGTGGGCGCATGATGCAGGTGCAGCAGTGGGCATCACCACCAGTGTGACTGTGGATCATGCCACTCCAGCTGCCTTCTACGCCCACGTAGGAAAGCGTGGAGATACCTATATGATAGGGCAGCAGCTCGTCGCTACAGACTTTGACTTCTTCGGCGGTTCGGACTTCACCACTCCCGCAAATCCCGATGGAGGAGCCGACCTCTACCAGCAGGCTCGGGACAAAGGCTACTGCATCACCCGCAGCTACAAGGAGTATCAGAAGCGCAGCAAGAAAGCCGACAAGATGATACTGCTCCAGTCAGAGGAGGCCAGCAAGGTGGATAGAGGCGGTATCCCCTATGCGCTTGACCGCCAGGAGGGTGACCTCACGCTGCCCGACATCACACGTGCTGCCATCAACTTCCTTACCAAGAAGCAGGGAGGCAAGGATGGCTTCTTCCTCATGGTGGAGGGTGGCAAGATAGACTGGCTCTGTCATGCCAACGATGTGGCTTTCATCCCCGAACTCATCGAGATGGACGATGCCGTGAAGGTGGCTTTCGAGTTCTATCAGCAGCACCCCGACGAGACACTCATCGTGGTGACAGCCGACCACGAGACTGGCGGACTGGTTCTGGGCAGAGGCGGTTACCAGCTCAATCTGCAGGCTGTCGCCAACCAGCGTATGAGCATATCCCGGTTGGGTACAGAGCTTCACAAGCTGCACGACAAGTATGGCGACAAGTATGACTGGGAGGTGGCAAAGGCCTTCCTGACCGATAACTTCGGCTTCTGGGATAAGGTGAAGCTGAGTGATGACCAGACTGCACGCCTGCAGCGCTCCTTTCAGCGCGTGCTCGAAGGCAAGGGCGTTGACGCCAAGTCGCTGTATCAGAAGGACAGCGAGTTTGCCGGCACGGTCAACAGAGTGATGAGCGAGTGCGCCCGTCTTACATGGGGAACCGGCGGTCATACCAATGGCTATGTCCCCTGTTTCTCTATCGGCGTGGGTGCCGAACAGCTGCAGGGCCGTCTGGACAACACCGAGTTGCCCGTCAGAATGGCCAAGGCAGCCGGTTGGCAGGTGCGCTGACAGCCTGTATCAGGACTCTAACCTAATGAAATAAGAATGATGAAAAGACTGATTTACCTTATTGTCATACCTCTGCTTGCCGGCTTCTGCCTGCGGGCAGAGGCACAGACAGAGAAGAGTGCAGTGATGCTCGCCGACCCTTACATCTTGCTCGAGGACGGCATCTATTACGCTTACGGCACCTACGATGCCGACGGCATACGCTGCTACACCAGCACCGACCTCAAGTACTGGCAGTACAGCGGGCTGGCGCTCAACAAGGCCAACACCACCGAGAACCGCTGGTTCTGGGCACCCGAAGTGTATCATGTGGGCGACCGCTACATCATGTACTATTCGGCCAACGAGCATCTCTTTGCCGCCACAGCCAGTTCGCCCAAGGGACCCTTCAGGCAGGTAGGCTCCTATCAGATGGAGAGCCTGCTCAAGGATGAGAAGTGCATCGACTCGCACGTCTTCTTTGATACGGATGGTTCAGCCTACCTCTTCTTTGTCCGCTTCAATAATGGCAACTGCATCTGGCAGGTGAAGTTGGCCGACGATTGCATCACCCCGGTGCCTGGCACCCTCAAGCAGTGCCTGTGGGCGGCTGATGCGTGGGAACTCAAGATGGGCCGCGTGACCGAGGGTCCCAATGTGTATAAGTCCGGCGCACGCTATTTCCTCACCTATTCAGCCAATGACTACCGGAGCCAGGACTACGCTGTGGGATATGCCCTTACCACCAACATCGCCCGTGGCAACTGGAGCAAGCAGCGCACCCACAGTCCTTTCCTGCATCGCTGGAACGGGCTTTACGGCACCGGCCATCACTCTCTCTTCACCGACAAGGACGGCCAGTTGCGCATAGTCTTCCATGCCCATGACTCCCAGGAGAATATTCATCCGCGCCGCATGTACATCGGCACCGTCAAGTGCAGCGGAAATACGTTGACCATGACCGATGATGCCATGGTGGTGCCGGTATTGGGTACAGCTCCCACTGCCGTTGATGCTCCTGCGGCCGATGGAGCTGCGCCGGCTGCTGCATCCTACTTTTCCACCGACGGAGCGGCGCATGCACAGCCCATCGCAGGCATCAACATCGTGCGGCAGGGTGCTCAGGTGCGCAAGGAATTGAGATGAAGCACTTTTGTCTAACCCATTAAATACAGACCGGAAGATGAAAAAATCATTTGCATTGGCTGCTATGGCAGCTTTCGTCATGTTCTCCTCATGCGGAGGAAACACAGACAACAAAGTGGCTCAGGAGGATTCACTCGTCATCGACACCGTGGCTACACTGGAGCAGGATACCACCGAGGATGTTCAGGCACAGCTCACCGAGACCCTCCAGAGCGGTGATGCCGCACAGGTGCAGGCCGCTATCGAGAAGGTGGCAGGCGAAGTGCAGGCTGCCATCCAGAGCGGTGACCAGCAGGCAGCAGAGAAGTATGCCAGCCAGATAAAGGCGTTCGTGGAGCAGAATGCCGACAAATTGAAGGCGTTGGATGTGAACACTCTCACGGTGGGCAACTTGATTGATGCCGCCAAGAACCTTCCTGCCAATGCCCGGCAGACAGCCAAGGACGGCAAGAATGCCGTGAAGGCTGATGCCAATGCAGCCAGAGAGGCCGCCGATGCAGCCGCAGAAAAGGCCAAGGCCGATGCCAAGGCTGCTGCCGACCAGGCTGTAGAGGATGCCAAGGAGAAAGCCGGCGAGAAGGTGGATGAGGCTGCTGCCAAGGCCAGCGAAAAGACCGACCAGGCTATTCAGGACGCTACCGACAAGGCCAAGAAGAAGTTGGGCCTCTAACATCAAGCAGCCCGCTCGCAAGCGTCAGCCTGCTTGCTTACGAATGTCAGTCAGCCCGCTCGCAAGCGTCAGCAGGTTTGCTTACGGATATCAATCAGCCCCGAACTGCCGTCTGGTGCAGTTCGGGGCTGCTTTTCATTCTCTTTCTCCTTGCTCCTCACCCCGCAGTTTTACAGAATTGTCGTGGCATCATTGCCCATAGCAATCCTTTCGTATTACACTTTCGGCATGCAGCCATCGTCAGGGCAGTATGGCTTCTGGGATGAATATATCCGCCTCCTCATCCCGCCCAAAATGCCCAAAACAGTCAAGCAGAGTACAGAAAATGGAAAAAAAACTTGTTTGCTGTACTGGAATTGACTATTTGAATGGTGCCGTGAGGGAGGTCTTCTCCAGTACCCAGTCATATACAGGCTGGATTTTGATGCTCAGTCCATCGTGCTCCACGTCATTGTATTCGTGGTCGGTAAGCAGAAGCAGGTTTGTACAACCGGTCTTTCTGTTGGCCAGTAACAGTCCGTCCATTTCCCTCTTTCTGGTTTTGGGTGAAGCGATATCGTATGACACCTGTATGGCTTGCACAACCTTTCTGTCCTTGCAAAGTATAAAGTCGCATTCGCCAGAACGGTCGTTCAGGTAGTATATGTCGTAACCCAGTGGCTTGTAGGTGCGTATGAGTTGCAGATACACTATTGTCTCCAGTCTCCATCCCAGGTTTTCCCCTACGAACGCATTGTCCCTCTGGTTCATCAGCGCAACGTCTATCGGGTAGAGTTTCTCCTGTGTGATGCGCTGTCGGCTCTGTGTGGAGTACTTCTGTAAGCCCGCCAGCAGATACGCTTGTCTCATATACCCGATGTAGTTCTTTATGGTGTGTTCCGACTTGATTCCAAGTAGTTTGGCCAGGTCAGACGGCACATATATCGTTGGAGCCACATTGAGCAGATGATTGGCCAGTTGTTCAAAACTGCTCTTGAACGTAACGTGAAACCTTTGCTCAATGTCGCGCTGGAGTATGTTGCTTACCAGATTCCTCACGTAGGAGGTGTCCTCGCCTATTTCCAGCAGTTCAGGGAAGCCTCCCGTCTTGATATATTCGTCAAAAGCAGCTCGCTTGAAAGCTTCTGCTTTAGTCGTTTGGCGGCTTGTGTCTATGCCCTTTGTCATGCAGTATTCAAGGAAGGAGAAGGGGTACAGTGGTATTTCCTTGCTCCGTCCTGACAGGTGGGTAGCCAGGTCACTGCTTAGCAGTTTGGCGTTTGAGCCCGTGACTATCACGTGTATCCTCTTTCTGAGCAATCTGTTGACGAACAGATGCCATCCTTCCACGTTCTGTACTTCGTCCAGGAAGAGGTATTGGAAGTCCCCGTAAATCTTATACAGAACTTCCAGCAGCGTGTTCAGGTCGGTCGCCTGTATGTCTGCCAGCCGCTCGTCATCAAAGTCTGCGTAGGCGTATTTGACCGATGCGTTCTCCAACGCCATGAAGCAAAGTGTGGATTTCCCGCTTCTTCGTACGCCCACCACCACTTGTGCTTGGGGGCTGTTGATGTTTATCATCGCCTCTTCGGGGCGGTGGCAAAGGCGTTCGCTCCTGCGTATCTCCAGTTCCTCTTGCTGGTCGGCAATGATCTGCTCTAAGGTTCTCTTGTCTATCATGGGCTCCCTGTTTTGCTGCAAAGATACATCTAAAATCCGTTATAAAACGCCTTATTTTACAAGTTTGTTGGCTCCAAAACGCCTTATTTTACAGTTTTCGGGCTTGCGGAATGCTTTATTTTACAAGTTTTGGGAGTTCTGGAACGCGTTATTTTACACGTTCTGTGGGCCTGGGAGTGTGCTTTCTGGGGTGGGCTGATGGGGTTTCCAGGGGAGGCTTATCCTCGAAAAAGTGTAGTCCAGGCGCATTCTTATCCTCGAAAAAGTGTGGTGGATGGGCGCTTTTATCATCGAAAAAGTGTAACTTTGTGGTGCTGTAACCTAAATATGAGATAATTATGCGCAGGAAGATATATAGTCGTCTCTTGGAATGGAAGAATAGTAAGGACAGGCGCCCGCTCATGCTCCTCGGAGCCAGACAGGTGGGTAAAACCTGGATTATGCGGCATTTCGGAGAGCAGGAATATAGTAAGGTGGTGTATGTCAACTGTGATGACGAGCCCCGAATGAAGCAAATCTTCGACCTTGACTACGATATAGAACGCATCCTCACAACCTTGCAGGCCATTACGGGGCAAAAGGCTACACCTGGTGACACACTGATAGTTCTCGATGAGATACAGGAGGTTCCCAGGGGGCTGCATAGCCTGAAATACTTCTGCGAGAAGGCGCCTGAGTATCATGTTATGGTGGCTGGCTCACTGCTTGGAGTTACTTTGGGCGGTGAAGAATCCTTTCCTGTGGGCAAGGTGGATATGCTCTACATGTATCCGATGGATTATGAAGAGTTTCTGGAGGCAACGGGCCATGGTGAGTGGGTTGGGCTGTTGCGCTCGCATGACTGGCCCCTTGTGGATGCCTTGTTGCCCAAACTGGTGGAACTTCTCAGGCAATACTATTATGTAGGCGGAATGCCTGGCGTGGTGGGCAGATATGTGGAGAACAAGGATCTGAAGCAGGTGCGCACGTTACAGCACGAGATACTGGATGCCTATGGACGTGATATCTCCAAGCACACATCGGCAGCAGAGTCGGTTCGCATAAGGCAGGTGTTGGCCTCTCTGCCGATGCAGTTGGCCAAGGAGAGCAAGAAGTTTGTATATGGAGCTGTGCGTAAGGGGAGTCGGGCAAAGGACTTCGAACAGGCTATCCAATGGCTTCTGGATGCGGGCATAATATATAAGGTGAACCGTATCAGGGAACCTCGTGTGCCTCTCAAGTTCTATGAGGACTTCGATGCCTTCAAGCTCTTCCTGCTTGATTGCGGTTTGCTGGCTTGCATGGCCGATGCTCCTGCCGACCAGATGCTCATTGGCGACAACGTGTTTGTGGAGTTCAAGGGCGCTTTCACAGAGCAGTATGTGTTGCAGCAACTCCTTGCTGTCGGTCTCACTCCCTATTACTGGAGCAATGCAAAGACGCCGGCAAAGATAGATTTCATCGTTCAGCAGGGTAGCAGGTTGGTTCCCGTCGAGGTGAAAGCTGAGGAGAATGTGCGTGCACGCTCACTGTCGCAGTTCATAAAGGACAATCCTGGGCTCAAGGGACTTCGCCTCTCCATGAAGGGGTATGCCAATCAGGAGTGGATGGAGAACGTTCCTCTTGTAGCTATAGATGCTTTCTTCGACCAGAAATAAGACTTCTCTTCCCCAATACAGACAGCCCCGAACCGCTTGGCATTTGCGGCTCGGGGCTGGCTTATTGTGGTTCCTGAGTTGGGGAGGATTACTGCTGCTCTTTGAGAGTCCAACCGTAAGGTGTTAAAAAAACAAAGGGCTGGACTCCAAATCCGGAATCCAGCCCTTTGACGCTCTTTTCATTATCTGTTTCTATAGCAGACGATTGGGTCAGTCATCGCCCCAGTTCTTGCTGTTCGATTCTCCCCACAAGTCATAGTCCTTGGTCACATCCTCGTTGTCCACACCAAAGTTGCCGATACATTCTCCATTGGTATTGTTTACGCTCGCCACCATGAAGCCTCCGCTGCAGAGAAGAGACTCGGGCTGTATCACATTAATTTCTGGAGTTATATAGTTCTTCTTCATTTTGCGTAACTGTTATTTTGGGTTTATCTGATAACTATCTTCTTTCCGTTCACTACATACAGTCCCTTGGGCAATCCCTCCAGACTGCAACCGCGGCGCACCATCTGTCCGTTCATGTTGAACACGCCGTCTATGCCGCGCTTGTAGGATGT
>SAMEA104315431__coassemble_669_pt1 | contig 21658 bp, 19 predicted proteins | sample SAMEA104315431__metabat2_low_PE_028 | metagenome-assembled genome bin SAMEA104315431 (sample SAMEA104315431) | gut metagenome | biome: Monkey gut; feature: monkey-associated habitat; material: faeces | place: China | collected 2013
CATATACATATCTATTATTAACCCCTTAAACAATCATTATGAACAACATTCCATTAGTATTTTGGCTCGTCCCGATAGCCAGCATCGTAGCATTGGGAATGGCATGGTGCTTCTTCCGCACAATGATGAGGGAGGATGAAGGCACAGAGAGAATGAAAGAGATAGCCAGACATGTGCACAAGGGTGCCATGGCTTATCTGAAGCAACAGTACAAGGTGGTAGCCATCGTCTTTGTGGTACTGGCCATCGTCTTCGCCTTCATGGCTTATGGGCTGAAGGTGCAGAATCCATGGGTGCCATTTGCATTCCTCACGGGCGGCCTGTTCTCGGGACTTGCAGGATTCTTCGGCATGAAAACAGCCACCTATGCATCTGCACGCACTGCCAATGGAGCACGCACGGGTCTGGCCAAGGGACTGAAGATAGCATTCCGCAGCGGTGCCGTGATGGGACTCGTGGTCGTCGGTCTCGGACTACTTGACATAGCCATCTGGTTTGTCGTTCTCAATGCTGTATATGACGGCGAACCAACAGCACTCGTCACCATCACTACCACCATGCTGACCTTTGGCATGGGTGCTTCCACCCAGGCGCTCTTTGCCCGTGTGGGTGGTGGCATCTACACCAAGGCTGCCGACGTGGGTGCCGACCTGGTGGGCAAGGTGGAGGCAAACATCCCAGAAGACGACCCACGCAATCCTGCCACCATTGCCGATAATGTGGGCGACAATGTGGGCGATGTGGCAGGAATGGGTGCCGACCTGTACGAGAGCTATTGCGGTTCGATACTCTCAACGGCGGCATTGGGCGCAACGGCCTTTGCCATGAACGGCGACATGCAGCTGCGTGCCGTCATCGCGCCAATGATAATAGCGGCCATCGGCATCTTCCTCTCGCTCATAGGCATCTTCCTGGTGCGCACGAAAGAAGGGGCAACGATGAAGGAGCTGCTTCGTTCGCTCGGTTATGGCACCAACGTAAGCGCCGTACTGATAGCCGTTGCCACATTCATCATATTATATATGCTGCGCATAGAGAACTGGCTCGGGCTCTCGTTCTCCGTCATCAGCGGTCTGGTGGCAGGTGTAGTGATAGGCCAAGCCACTGAGTATTACACATCCCACAGCTACAAGCCGACGCAAAAGATAGCAGAGGCTTCGCAGACCGGCCCTGCTACGGTCATCATCAAAGGCATAGGCACGGGCATGATATCAACGATGATTCCCGTGGTCACCATCTCGGTTGCCATCATGCTCAGCTATCTATGTGCCAATGGTTTTGACACGTCGTTGTCGGCAAAGTCAATAAGCATTGGTCTGTACGGAATCGGCATTGCTGCCGTGGGTATGCTGTCAACGCTCGGCATCACACTGGCCACCGATGCCTATGGTCCTATCGCCGACAATGCAGGAGGCAATGCCGAGATGAGCGGACTGGGCAAGGAGGTGCGTGAGCGCACAGATGCTCTTGACGCCCTTGGCAACACCACAGCGGCTACGGGCAAAGGCTTCGCCATTGGTTCAGCAGCCCTGACGGCCTTGGCTCTACTGGCATCTTATATAGAGGAGATAAAGATAGCGATGATACGTGCAGCGGAGAATGGCAAGGAGTATCTTGATGCTGCCGGACAACTCTTCGACCCATCGAAAGCCTCTACCATCGACTTCATCAACTTCTTCCAGGTGAACCTCATCAATCCTAAAGTGCTCATAGGAGCATTCCTCGGTGCAATGGCCGCCTTCCTGTTCTGCGGACTCACCATGGGAGCCGTTGGCCGTGCAGCCGAGTCGATGGTTCAGGAAGTGCGCCGGCAGTTCCGCGAGATAAAAGGCATACTTGAGGGCAAGGCAACGCCCGACTATGGACGATGTGTGGAGATAAGCACACGAAGCGCTCAGAGAGAGATGATTATCCCATCGCTCCTGGCCATAGTCATTCCCGTTGTAGTAGGTCTTGTGCTTGGAGTGGCAGGCGTGTTGGGTTTGCTCACAGGCGGTCTGGCCGCTGGCTTCACCCTTGCTGTATTCATGTCCAATTCGGGCGGAGCATGGGATAATGCCAAGAAGATGATAGAAGAAGGGCACTTTGGAGGTAAGGGCAGCGACAACCACAAGGCAACCATCGTAGGCGACACAGTGGGCGACCCATTCAAGGATACCTCAGGTCCGTCGCTAAACATCCTCATCAAACTGATGTCCATGGTGAGCATCGTCATGGCAGGATTGACAATCGCTTTCCTGTAGAAAAGGAAAACGTCTCTCCGAGCCGTACTACCCAAGCAATATTATAATATAGAGTGGTATGTAAGCAATGATTCTCCAAGGATAGGGTGTCTTGAACAAGTTATCAAGCACCCTACCCTTCCCAATCCCCCTCTATTCTCAAGAATGATGCCAAGGAGCAATGTCACACCAACAAATTAGCCAAGACTTTCTGCATGGATATTTATCAACCAAGGCCAGCAATCCCACAAACAAGGATTGCTGGCCTCATCATTTTATCTTTACGTTTCAATTCTTTGATGTTTTTGGGTTAAAGGATATCTCTTTGCTGTACGATACAGAGAAATCCTAAGGACCAATTTGGGATAAAACTCCAGAAATAAGCAGACGAGGGCAACCTCAGAAGGCATGCCCTCATCTATAGATGTTGAATTCTGAGAATTAAACGACAATCCCTATATAGACACAAAATGGCGAGTTGAGAACTCCCGAAACATAAATTGTCTATAGATTATAGCCGATTATTTTCTCGCGATGATAATGTCCCCAAATAGGATGACACTTATACAATTGTACCGATTTCACAGGAACATAAACAGCCTCAAACAGCTCTTCTTTGTCAAAGAATTCACAATAATCATCAGAATCCATCAAAACACGTGGCGGAAGTTTTGACCTTAAATATAATGTAATGTTCTCCTCATCAGTCCAAATACATTCCTTTATAACAGAAACCGTTTCAGGCAACCACAAACACGCCAAGTCGCAGTTGTGTCCACCATAATTTGAGAACATTGCATAATTTATTTGTTCAATCGGACGGTCAAATTTTATTTCACCCACATTATCGCTATAGGTATGCGAAATTAGTTTAGCGCCTCTTGTTAAATATAAATCCTCGTCTTTCAAAATCACAATGGGATATTTGAGGCCACAAAATGTTGTATAGAATATACTTCTATTATCTTTTATATTCATAATTGATTCTTTATCCATGATCTTACTTCCCCAATTATATCAAATCAAGATTGTTGTAATTATATTTTGAAAATTCAAATTAACGTATGCGCCAATATTGGCGCAGGGGGATTATTGCCCATTACCGACTCCCAAAGTTCTTGTGTCACCTCTGTCTTACCAATATAGAACTCTTTCAATTCGATAGTCCTATTAAGATTTCCACATTTGATTTTCCCTCCATTCACACCAACCATTTTAATTTCAATGCATTTTACCGTGAATGTGGTATCCGCTGGACGTTTTTTGCTATCATCAAGGTATATACTTGTTTCCTCATACGGTGCGTTCACAAGAATCAGCCCGTCAATAATACATCCAAATAGTAGGATAACTACGACTATAACCCATACTGTGATTTTAATGTTTCGTTTCATATTTATATCATTTAGATTCTGTAAATTCAATCAATATCGCTGTATAGTTATCGTCACCTTGTTTCTCACAAAGAAAATCATAAACATCAATAATCTCGTCAAGAGGCTTGTCATCCATCATCCTTGACAAAAGGATGTTCGGTGCCATGCTTTTGTACAGGCCATCCGAGCAAAGTAGCAGACGGTCACCAGCCTGTAAATCATACTGCACAATATCTGGAACAGCCGCCTCTGGACGATAAGAAAAAAAACATCTATCCACAATTTCCCAGCCAAAGTCTATACGCACATGGTCTTTTGTCTGATAAAGCAACCCCTCACCAGGGCGCTGCAAATAGCAGCGACTGTCGCCGATATGTGCAATAATCACTTTGTTGCCCTCAATGCTTACCATCGCCATTGTCGTACCCATTTCGCAATGACCAAGCTCATATGCCCTACTGTCCAGCTTTCGCTTTGCCACCACACAAGCATCATTGACTTTCTTTTCACTGTCAGTCTCATTGGCATGGTTCTTCCAAAAATCTACAATGGAGTGGGGCTATTCTTACATATCATAACATAATGGCGAAACTCCATTTTCCAATTTGCATTCCATTAATATCCTACAGTGTATTTTTTGAAAGCATTGCTATCCTAAAGGACAGTTTGTGCAAGACTATGAATGATGTAGGTTAGAAACAATGTCGTTTCAATCTTCAACACTTACAATCTTCGAATCAATTGTAGCTTGCGCTTTTTTACTTCCACAAAGTGCAGCGTATTTTAGATATAAATCTGCACGTTTCTTATTAGCCAATGTACCTCTTCCAAATCTAATTAATTGGCTAAATCTAAATAAGGCATCTGCTATTTGAGGGGTCGAATAGCTAGATAAAGCTTTATCCAATTCATTAATTGAAGGAAGATTGTCGTTATAAAACTCATACGCTTTGCCAAAATTCCGAGTAAGATGCGTCCCCTCTTCAAGTGCTTTGGCTACATCAAGTTCCGTTACTCTATTTTTACTCACAGGAGGAGTATTCCAACTTACGTTTTCTTTACCAAAATCTTTATTTAAATAAGAAGTATTGCTATCGTAAAAGTCAAGAAAATAGACATAAGCTGTTTGATGATTTAATGTAACATTTGGGAAAGCTAAAATCTGCGAAGTTGTTTTGAAAACATTCATAGACCCGTTGTTAGTTATAAAATTCGTATATCCATATTCATAGACTTCTCCCAATAGGTATTTCATTACAGAATGTTTTTCTGCCCCACGTTTAAGCCAATAAAAAGATTTCTCATAATCACAAACTCCATAGTTTCCTAGATTATAAATCATCATAAGATATAGCTCTGGCATATAGAAATAAGTTCCGGTACTCGCCGCCATTTCGAAATACGAAATGGCTTTCTGTAAATCATATTTTAAGTAATGAGCATGAAGATAGTAATGACCTAAACGGAAACAAGCATCTCCTTTTATACTTTTACTCCTGGATATTGAATTCTCAGAACCTATTGGATGTGCAATTATTTCATTACATATTCTAACTACTGCTTCATAATTTCTTGTGGATTCAAGCTCTATACACTGTTCCTCCTTTGTATAAAACCATTTATAGTCTTGTGAATGTATGCCTAATGAAAACGAAAGGCATAAAAGTGTGATAATAATCTTACTGCAATGATAGTTCATACTTTCTTTGGTTATCATAAATTGCACTTGTACTTCCAAATCTCAAAGCTTCTTCAAAATATTTACGAGCCTTTTCCGAATTCTTTGCAACACCGCGTCCATATGTAAAACATTCATAAAGACGGTAGCACGCATCGGCATATATATCAGGATAATATTCATACGTAGGAGTTTCCCACGCGCCTGCTTCTTCTTTTGTAATTCTATAAAAAATATTATAGGCTTTCGAGTAGTCTATAGATGTTCCTAGTCCTTTATAATACATCTCTGCAATCCATAGTGCACTAATACACCCGACACGATATATCGGAGTATCATCAATATCGCCAACAAGTAAAAGCTCTTTCACATAATTATATTTCTGCATTTTTAAAAATAAAATAGAAATCTTATTCCATGCTCTAATGGCAAAAGGGGATGGATCCAAGCCACCATATATACCGTTTCCCCAACTAAATTCATCCGGTTCTTGAAAATAGCCACATTCTTTATACAAATCAGAATTATTGCATTCTCTAAGTATTTGCCTAATACCTGAAGCATCATACGTTTTATCCGTAAGATACAGTCCTCCTAAAGAATAATAGTCAACTGCTTTCTGTAAACTCTTTTGCACCCCAAGTCCATGTTCACAACAATAACCAAGCATTGAATAAGCATCCATACAAGCTGTTGTAAAATCAGCCTTATTTTCATCGTCAATCCAACCTAAATTAGTTGTCCTCATCAAAGAAAGGGCTTGCTTGTAATAATAAATCGCCAAATCATATTTTTTCTTATGGTAATATGAATGCGCTAAATAAAGTATCTTTTCCTTGTGTCCAGAGCAATCGGGATTGCCACACCCAATTGTTATGTGTTGCTTAACCACCAACTCGTCTTCATCTGATAAAATGCCTAAATCATATTGTGGAGTCATCTCAATGTCCCCCCACGAATTGTACCCATCCTTAATCAGATCTTTTATCAACTCAATCGCTTCTTGATTTCCTTGTTTTGACGCTTTACGAAGCCAATACAACGCTTTTATATAATTCGTCTCATCATTAATGTATAGACATGCCAAATCATACTGAGCAGAAACATTGCCTAATTCTGCTTTAGCTGTTAAACTCGTTTTCTTGTCATTGGCAATTGCTGACAGACAATAGAATATCAGAAATAAAAAAGTCGTTAAATGTCTCATATTACAATTTTGGGGGGTTATACTTCTCATTATTTTCGTAAAATCCAAGTTCTAACAAATTTCTTATTAAACGCTTGGCTTTATCTACATCTACATTAGCGTCAATAGCTTTAATTGCATAAATGTGTACCTGTTCATAATCTGGAGCTACATCATCATAGTACAGTTTCGCAAGAGGATAATAAGCTCTAACATCTCCTGTATTTGCCATCCTTTTAAGATCTTCGAAATTGTAAACTTGCAATTCTTCTCGCATTTTAGGCTTGGCACCTATGATTTCTTTAGGATTAGAATTTGTATCATTATGTTTTTGCTTATATATATATTGCGGTTTGACAGAGTCATTGACAATTTTCTCGCCTTGAAAAGAATCCTTTTGTTCTACCAATACTGTTTTACTTTTCTCATTTACAGAAATGGAATCTACCTGCTCCATAATAGAATCACCCAACAGGGAAAGATTTATTATATAAGAATGAAAATTATAGATATATAGCCAACCTAAAGCTAACACTCCTAATATAAATAGCAAACACTTTAAAGTACTTCTTTGAACTTTCCGTTGACTTAACTGCTCATAGATAAGTTGCTTCAGTTCCTCTTTGTTTGAAAAATGCCTATAATATTGGTTCTTGGAGTTTAGATATTTGACAACATCATCGCTATCTTTCAGATTTGTTCCATAAAAATATATGGTAGGATGTTTGTTCCTATCGAAACTATTACAAGCATTTTCTACTTCTTCTTTAGTTTTATCTCCAATTTTACCATCAAATATAAAAATGGCAATATCAGCTTTCTGCCTTACGTATCTATTATAATGTTCCTGTTGACCCTCTGGCGCATATTCGTTCTGTAAATCAGCATAAGTCTTGACTATATAAAAACATCTTGCGTTCCTTCTGGAATTCAATTTGCTTAATATGGGGTCTATTACTGTTGGACGATAACCCAAATGCTTTTCATTTCCTTCAAGTAATAAGACTCCACCGCCTAGGAATATATTGACTTGTTTCATAGATAATGTCTTTACCCCTAATTCTGCAATATTTTAGTTTGACATTTTTTTTACCACCCCTGAGCAGCAACAAGTTGTCAAGAGTATTGCCATGTCGGAATTTTTACGTATCTTGGTGTTGCAAAATACAAGCAAAACTCTAATATGACATGGCAAAAATACAAATTAAATCTGAGAAACACACTCCTTGGGGAGGAATATTTTCGGGTCATGGAGCAATTTGACTCCACTTTGTCATCTGTAATCAACTCAACCCTTGATTTAAGGTGTAGATTGTCCGGTTATCAGTACAGCGACATCCATTCTCTCATGAGCATCTACTTCGGTAGTGACTCATGTATTGAGAATGTCACTACTCATTTGAGTAAGATGTATGATATTGATTTCGACCATCAGTTCATAGAGACTGAGAAGCATGATGCAAAACCTACATACAAGAAGTTCTCTGGTGTAACAATGCCTACGCAAATGTATTACAGACTGGTTTAGGATAACGCCTACAACTTACAGGTATGATATAGCGTATTGTCTCCAGTCGCATTGTGGGGTAAGGGGGCATGAGGGCTGCGGTGGGTATTTCAGCCTCAATTTATCTGCTAATTCTGCAATGAAAGGACGTGTACACGCAAGAAGGACATTGAAGGGCTTAGTTGCGTATTTGAGGATGACAATATTCTCTCTGTAGTAAAAACATTCATGGCATACGAAAGGGTCAGCGTACTCTTCTTGGGCAACGAACCAGTACTGTTTCGGGATTACTTTCCACCTCCAAAGGCGGCTAAGCAGCATGCCCCACCGTTCAACCCTAGGCTGGACGGTCATAGAATATATACTGCGTTGCAAAAGTATCCAAGCTTCATCCACCGTCCAGCCTAGGCTTGGACGGTGACAGAGAGTTTCTTCCCCATCACGAAGACTGACTAGAAGTGCATCAGGAGCCTTCTTTTCCTTATTGTCAACATAGTAGAAATGAAGCGGATAATTCTGTTCAAGATATTGGTGACTCGATAGCCCATCTTAAGTGACACCCTTGTGAGAAGTGTTAGCCCTAATTATTGTTGCTTGCAAAAGTTTTGCCGAACAGCAAGAATCTTTTTGAGGAACAAAGGTAAACTGTATCAACGTTATGGGAAAGGCGGCTTGTTTAGGATGGTTGCAAGGCAAGCAGTGTCAACGATATGGAAAAGGCTACCTTGATTCGGATGATTACAGCGTGAATAAGAGGTGTACAGAAACGACGAATCCCCACTCTGCCTTTCAGCGGAGTGGGGATTTGTCTATTTTGAAACTGTTATGCAGTCAGAACTTAAGACTGAGGAGCCAGCTCATCGGCAAACTCAAGGAGAGTCTTGCGGCTGGAGAGTGAGCGCTCGTAGTCCTCACGGCTGGTCACGATAATCTTATCGAACTCGCGCAGACCTGTACCTGCGGGAATGAGGTGACCGCAAATCACGTTCTCCTTCATGCCCTCCAAGTAATCGCTCTTGCCATTGATGGCTGCCTCGTTGAGCACCTTGGTTGTCTCCTGGAAGGATGCTGCTGACATGAAGCTGCTGGTCTGCAGAGCCGCACGGGTGATACCCTGAAGAATCTGGGTAGAAGTTGCAGGCTGGGCGTCACGTACCTCCACGGTGCGAAGGTCACGGCGCTTGAGGCTGGAGTTCTCGTCGCGCAGGCGGCGGGCAGTAACAATCTGACCCTTCTGCAAGGTCTCAGAGTCTCCGGGATCGGTAACCACCTTCTTACCCCAGATGCGGTCGTTCTCCTCGGCAAACTCGAGTTTGTCCACCATCTGAAGCTCAAGGAAGTTGGTATCACCGGGCTCGTTGATCTGTACCTTACGCATCATCTGACGCACGATAACCTCGAAGTGCTTGTCGTTAATCTTCACACCCTGCAGGCGATACACATCCTGCACCTCGTTGACGATATACTCCTGAACGGCTGTGGGGCCCTTGATGGCCAGGATGTCGGCAGGTGTGATGGCACCATCAGAAAGGGGAGTTCCGGCACGCACGGAGTCATTCTCCTGCACCAGAATCTGCTTACTCAGGGGTACCATATACTTGCGCTCCTGTCCAAGCTTGGACTTGACGGTAATCTCACGGTTGCCGCGCTTCACCTTACCCATAGTCACCTCACCGTCGATTTCGGTTACGACTGCGGGGTTGCTGGGGTTACGAGCCTCGAACAGCTCGGTTACACGAGGCAGACCACCGGTGATATCACCGCCACCACCTACTACACGAGGAATCTTCACCAGCACATCACCAGCCTTCACCACCTGTCCGTCGGCCACTGCAATGTGACCACCGATGGGGAAGTTGTAGTTGCGCAGAGGCTCGCCATTGGCATCGAGCACATGCACAGCAGGTGCCTTGGTTTTGTCCTTTGACTCAGTCACGATGAGCTCGCGCAAGCCAGTGGCCTCGTCGCTCTCTACACGATAGGTAACACCCTCGATGACGTTCTCGAACTGCAGCTTACCAGCAGACTCAGTAACGATAACGGCGTTGAAGGGATCCCACTTGGCCACTACATCACCCTTCTTGACAAGGTCGCCCTCCTTGAAATAGAGCTTACTGCCATAGGGTACATCCTGACTCAAGAGCACAATGCCTGTGCTGGGCTCAACGAAGCGGATTTCAGTCAGACGGCTTACCACCACCTGAGCTGCCTTCTCTTCCTCGTCAACGATATCTACTGTACGCAACTCGTCAAACTCGACACGTGCATCATACTTGGCACGAATCATAGCGTTGGCAGCAGCGTTACTTGCCACACCACCGGCGTGGAAGGTACGCAGAGTAAGCTGTGTACCAGGCTCACCAATTGACTGGGCGGCAATCACACCCACAGCCTCACCCTTCTGAACCATACGGCTGGTGGCAAGGTTGCGACCATAACACTTCATGCAGACGCCCTTCTTGCTCTCACAAGTGAGCACTGAGCGGATTTCCACCATCTCGATGGGGCTCTCCTCAATCTCCTTGGCCTTGGCCTCGTTGATTTCTTCACCGGCAGCACAGATAAGCTTGCCTGTGGTGGGATGTATGATGTCGTGTACTGATACACGGCCCAAAATGCGCTCGGAGAGGCTGCTGATGATCTCGTCACCATTCTTCAGTGCTGTGCACATCAGACCACGCAGAGTACCGCAATCCTCCTCATTGATAATCACATCGTGACTCACGTCAACCAGACGACGGGTAAGATAACCGGCGTCGGCTGTCTTCAGAGCGGTATCGGCCAGACCCTTACGGGCACCATGGGTAGAGATGAAGTACTCCAGCACAGACATTCCCTCCTTAAAGTTAGAAAGGATGGGGTTCTCAATGGTAAGAGGTTCGGCACCAGCCTTCTGAGGCTTGGCCATCAGACCACGCATACCACTCAGCTGGCTAATCTGACCTGCACTACCACGGGCTCCACTGTCAAGCATCATATACACAGCGTTGAAGCCCTGGTCGGCCTCCTTCATGGTCTTCATCAGCACGGCTGAGAGCTCGTTGTTGACATGTGTCCAGGTATCAATAACCTGGTTGTAACGCTCCTTATCGGTAATGAATCCCATTCCGTACTCAGAAGAGATACGTTCAATCTCGTCATTACCCTTCTTGATGAGTGCTTCCTTCTCCTTAGGAATGATAATATCACCCAGGTTGAAGGACAGTCCGCCCTCATAAGCCAGACGGTAACCGAGGTTCTTGATACCATCGAGGAACTCGCAGGCACGTGCTACACCCACCGTCTTGATGACGTTGGTGATGATGCCGCGCAGAGTCTTCTTGGAAATCACATCATTGAAGTAACCTACCTCAACGGGGATAATCTCGTTGGCAATCACACGGCCAACAGAAGTCTCCACCATGCGCTTGCCGATGGAACCGTCCTCGAGCTTATCGTCAACAATCACATGAACAGGTGCATGCACATCCACACGATCCTCATTGTAGGCAATGATAGCCTCCTCGGGACCATAGAACTTGAGACCAGCACCCTTGGCTCCGGGACGAAGCTTGGTGATGTAGTACAGACCAAGCACCATATCCTGAGAGGGAACAGTGATAGGAGCACCGTTGGCAGGATTAAGAATATTGTGTGACTGAAGCATGAGGATCTGAGCCTCGAGAATTGCCTCGTTGCTCAAAGGCAAATGCACAGCCATCTGGTCACCATCGAAGTCGGCGTTGAATGCAGTACATGCGAGAGGATGCAGCTGGATAGCCTTACCCTCAATCATCTTGGGCTGGAAAGCCTGAATACCCAGACGATGCAGTGTAGGAGCACGGTTGAGCAACACAGGATGACCCTTCATCACATGCTCAAGGATATCCCAGATGATGGGATCCTTGCGGTCAACAATCTTCTTGGCGCTCTTCATTGTCTTCACAATACCGCGCTCGATGAGCTTACGGATGATGAACGGCTTGTAGAGCTCTGCTGCCATCAGCTTAGGCAGTCCGCACTCGCCCATCTTGAGCTCGGGACCAACGACAATCACAGAACGGGCAGAGTAGTCAACACGCTTACCGAGCAAGTTCTGACGGAAACGTCCCTGCTTACCCTTGAGTGAATCGCTGAGTGACTTGAGAGGACGATTGTTCTCGGTCTTGACAGCGCTGCTCTTGCGGCTGTTGTCGAAGAGACTGTCAACGGCCTCCTGCAACATACGCTTCTCATTACGCAGAATCACCTCGGGAGCCTTGATCTCAATGAGACGCTTCAGACGGTTGTTGCGGATAATAACACGACGATAAAGGTCATTGAGGTCGCTGGTAGCGAAACGTCCACCATCCAGGGGAACCAGAGGACGCAACTCGGGCGGAATGACAGGAAGAATCTTCATGATCATCCACTCGGGCTTGTTGCGGCCACGGCTGGCACGGAAGCTCTCTACAACCTGCAGACGCTTCAGAGCCTCATTCTTACGCTGCTGAGCGGTATCCTGGCTGGCCAGGTCGCGAAGCTGGTAAGAAAGTGAGTCGAGGTCAAGCTGGAGGAGAAGGTCATAAATGGCCTCTGCACCCATCTTGGCGATGAACTTGTTGGGGTCAGAATCGTCAAGATATGCGTTGTTCTGGGGAAGCTTATCCAACACATTCAGATACTCGTCCTCTGAAAGGAGGTCAAGACGTGCCAGAGGTGCATCAGGATCGTTCTCCATCACACCAGGCTGAATCACGACATAACGCTCATAATATATAATAGAGTCGAGCTTCTTGGTGGGAATACCCAGAAGGTAACCTATCTTGTTGGGCAGAGAACGGAAATACCAGATGTGGGCAACAGGCACCACCAGCTGGATGTGTCCGCTGCGCTCGCGGCGAACCTTCTTCTCTGTCACTTCCACTCCACAGCGGTCGCAGACGATACCCTTATAGCGGATGCGCTTGTACTTTCCGCAATGGCACTCGTAGTCCTTGGTGGGACCGAAAATGCGCTCGCAGAAGAGACCGTCGCGCTCGGGCTTGTAGGTACGGTAGTTGATGGTCTCTGGTTTCAGGACCTCACCATACGAGTTCTCCAGAATCTCTTCGGGAGAAGCCAGGCCAATGGTTATCTTGGTAAAGTTTGTTTTTACCTTAGTTTCTTTCTTAAAAGCCATATAATATCCTTTGTCTAAAAGAGTACGTTATTCATTATTCCAGAGTGATACTCAGTCCCAGACCGCGCAACTCATGCAGCAACACATTGAGTGACTCGGGGATACCGGGTGTAGGCATAGCGTCACCCTTGACGATGGCCTCATATGCCTTGCTACGACCTACAACATCATCACTCTTGATGGTCAGAATCTCCTGGAGCACGTGAGAAGCGCCGAATGCCTCGACGGCCCACACCTCCATCTCTCCGAAACGCTGTCCACCGAACTGTGCCTTACCGCCCAAGGGCTGCTGGGTAATGAGTGAGTACGGACCAATGCTACGTGCGTGCATCTTGTCCTCAACCATGTGGCCGAGCTTGAGCATGTAGGCAACACCCACAGTAGCCAACTGGTCGAATGCCTCACCGGTAGCGCCATCATAAAGCTGTGTAGAACTGTAACGGGGCAGACCAGCCTTGTCGGTCCATTCGCACAGGTCATCCAGTGTGGCACCATCGAAGATGGGAGTAGCGAACTTGACCCCGAGCTTCAGACCTGCATAACCAAGCACTGTCTCAAAGATCTGTCCGATGTTCATTCGAGAAGGCACACCCAGAGGGTTGAGCACGATATCCACAGGAGTTCCGTCTGCCAAGAAAGGCATATCCTCCTGACGGACAATCTTACTTACAATACCCTTGTTACCATGACGACCGGCCATCTTATCACCTACGCCAATCTTACGCTTCTTGGCAATATATACCTTGGCCATCTGGATAATGCCAGAGGGAAGCTCGTCGCCGATAGTGATGGCGAACTTCTTGCGCTTCATCTCTGCATCAAGAATCTTGAACTTCTTCAGGTAGTTGATAATCAGCTGGCCAATGAGCTTGTTGGTGTGCTCGTCGTTGGTCCAACCGCTGAGTTGTACAGCTGTGTAGTCGAAGGTATTGAGAACACTTGAAGTGATGGGAGCACCCTTGGCAATCAAGTCGGCACCCATGTAGTCCTTCACACCCTGGCTCTTCTTGTCACGGGTAAGTTCAATCAACTTATCCACGAGAATAGCCTTCAGATCCTCTACCTTATCGTTGAACTCCTCATCAATAGCGGCCAGACGAGGCTTATCCTGCTGCTTGGCAGCACGAGTTTTCACAGCCTTGGAGAAGAGCTTCTTGTCGATGACAATACCATTGAGAGAGGGACTTGCCTTCAGAGAAGCATCCTTCACGTCGCCAGCCTTGTCGCCGAAGATAGCACGAAGCAGCTTCTCCTCGGGGCTGGGATCGCTCTCACCCTTAGGTGTAATCTTACCTATCATGATGTCGCCGGGAGTCACACGGGCACCGATACGGATGATACCGTTCTCATCAAGGTCCTTTGTAGCCTCCTCGCTCACGTTGGGGATATCAGAGGTCAACTCCTCCATACCACGCTTGGTCTCACGAACCTCGAGAGAGAACTCCTCCACGTGTACGCTGGTGAGAATATCCTCACGCACAACACGCTCGTTGAGCACGATGGCATCCTCATAGTTGTAACCCTTCCAAGGCATGTAAGCCACCAGAAGGTTCTTACCCAGTGCCAACTCGCCATCCTCGGTTGAGTAACCCTCGGTGAGAATCTGACCCTCAACTACCCTATCGCCCTTGTTGCAGATAGGACGAAGGTCGATGGTCATACTCTGGTTGGTGCGACGGAACTTGGGAATGCGATACTCCTTCAGTGCAGGCTCGAAGCTTACAAACTCTTCATCCTCTGTACGGTCGTACAGGATACGGATGGTAGTAGCATCCACATACTCCACTACACCAGCGCCTTCGGCTGTAATCATTGTGCGAGAGTTCTCACACACCTGACGCTCAATACCAGTACCTACGATAGGAGCCTCAGAACGCATCAAAGGCACAGCCTGACGCATCATGTTAGATCCCATCAGAGCACGGTGAGCATCATCATGCTCAAGGAAGGGAATCAGAGCGGCTGCAATTGAGGCAATCTGCTGAGGAGCAACGTCCATATAGTCAACCTCCGAGGGGGGAACCACAGGATAGTCATCATCCTCACGGCACTTTACCTTAGTACGAATGAATGTTCCGTCATCATTAAGAGGAGCATTACCCTGACCGATGATCTTGCCTTCCTCCTCCTCTGCTGTCATATACTGGATGCCCTTGTCAGAGAGGTCAACCACACCATTGTTTACCTTTCTATAAGGAGTCTCAATGAAACCGAGGTCGTTGATCTTGGCAAATACGCACAGAGAAGAGATAAGTCCGATGTTGGGTCCCTCAGGAGACTCAATAGGACAGAGACGACCATAGTGAGTGAAGTGCACATCTCGAACCTCAAATCCGGCACGCTCACGAGACAGACCGCCAGGACCAAGGGCAGAGAGACGACGCTTGTGTGTCACCTCGGCCAGAGGGTTGGTCTGGTCCATGAACTGGCTCAGAGCATTGGTACCGAAGAAGGTATTGATAACACTGCTGATAGTCTTTGCATTGATCAGGTCGGTGGGAGTGAACACCTCATTGTCACGCACATTCATGCGCTCACGGATGGTGCGTCCCATACGAGCCAGACCCACAGCGAACTGGTTGCTCAGCTGCTCACCCACGGTACGTACGCGACGGTTGCTCAAGTGGTCGATATCATCCACCTTGGCATTTGAGTTGACCAGCTCAATCAGATACTTGATAATCTCAATGATATCCTCCTTGGTCAGAACGCGAACATCCATATCGGTGTGAAGGTTCAACTTGTGGTTGATACGATAACGGCCTACCTCACCCAAGTCATAACGCTTGTCACTGAAGAAGAGGTTGTTGATAACCTCACGTGCACTAGCATCATCGGCAGGATCAGCGTTACGCAGCTGGCGGTAGATATACAGCACAGCCTCCTTTTCACTGTTGGTGATATCCTTCTGCAGAGTATCGAAGATGGTAGAATAATCAGAAGAACGTCCTTCCTCCTGTGAATCATCCTTGTGCACCAGAATTGTAGGCACATTGCTGCTCAGGATAAGTTCAATAGCATCCTCATCCACCACGCGCTCACGGTCAAGGATAACCTCATTACGCTCGATAGAAACTACCTCACCGGTATCCTCATCCACGAAGTCCTCTACCCAACTCTTCAGAACCCTTGCTGCCAACTTACGGCCGACATACTGCTTCAGGTTCTCACGAGTCACCTTAACCTCCTCGGCCAAGTCAAAGATTTCGAGAATATCCTTATCGGTCTCATAGCCGATGGCACGCAGAAGCGTGGTCACGGGCAACTTCTTCTTACGGTCAATGTATGCATACATTACATTATTGATATCCGTAGCGAACTCTATCCAGCTACCCTTGAAAGGAATGATTCTCGCAGAATACAACTGGGTGCCGTTGGCATGAACACTGCTGCCAAAGAACACACCAGGCGAACGGTGCAGCTGAGATACAACAACACGCTCAGCACCGTTGATAACGAATGTACCATTGTTGGTCATGTAGGGAATGGGACCCAGGAATACATCCTGAATAACCGTATCAAAGTCCTCATGATCGGGGTCGGTACAGAAAAGTTTCAGCTTTGCCTTCAAAGGCACGCTGTATGTCAGACCTCTCTCCAGGCACTCCTCAATTGAGTAGCGGGGTGGGTCAATATAATAATCCAAGAACTCCAGTACGAAGTTGTTGCGTGTATCGGCAATGGGGAAATTCTCCGAAAACACCTTATACAAGCCATCGTTCTTGCGGAGTTCGGGAGGTGTGTCCAACTGCAAGAAGTCCTTGAAAGACTTCAACTGCACTTCCAGAAAATCCGGATAAGGCATCGGACTCTTTACGGAAGCGAAATTAACTCTTTGGTTAACCAATTTAGCCATCTAAAGTTGTTTATAAGACTCGTTGAAAGGATATAGACACAAAAAGGCAAAGAACCCTCTACCAGAGGATCCTTTACCTATACCTGCTTTGACAGGGTTGATTACTTCAGCTCGATCTCAGCACCAGCCTCCTCGAGAGTCTTCTTCAGAGCCTCTGCGTCAGCCTTAGCCATGCCTTCCTTCAGAGTGCTAGGAGCACCGTCAACGAGATCCTTAGCCTCCTTCAGGCCCAGACCGCAAGCCTCCTTAACAGCCTTCACAACCTGGAGCTTAGCAGCACCTGCGCTCTTCAGCACCACGTCGAAGCTTGTCTTCTCCTCCTCAGCGGCAGCTGCACCAGCTGCACCGGGAGCAGCAACAGCAACAGCAGCTGCTGCGGGCTCGATACCATACTCATCCTTCAGGATGGTTGCCAACTCATTAACCTCTTTCACTGTCAAGTTAACCAACTCTTCAGCAATAGCCTTCAAATCTGCCATAATATTCTTACTTTTTTTATTTTTTACTTTGTTTGTTTATTGCGGGATACGGATTACTCACCCTTCTCACCAAGAGTTTTCAGAACTCCATGAATTGTATTCTGTCCAGACTGCAGTGCAGACAGAACATTCTTGGCCGGAGACTGCAGCAAAGACACAATCTCAGCAATAACCTCATTCTTGCTCTTGATTGAGCAGAGAACATCAAGCTGCTCTGCGCCAATATACAGACCCTCCTCAGCATAAGCAGCCTTCAGAGCGGGCTTCTCAGCCTTCTTGGTCTTGTACTCCTTAATCATCTTAGCAGGAGCATTGGCAACATGTGTGAACAGCACAGCAGTGGTACCCTTCAGGACATCCTTCAGGACATTGAACTCCTCACCCTTTGCCTCGAGAGCCTTCTCAAGCAGTGTGTTCTTCACAACCACCATCTTGAGTTCCTTATCAAAGCAACTTCTGCGGAGCTCAGATGTTGTAGCGGCATCCATACCCTCTACATCTACCATGTAGAAGTGGGGATACTCCTTCAGCAACTCTCCAAGATGTGCGATAATAGCACTTTTATCTTCCTTTCTCATGATTTTCCTCGAATTTAGATTTCCTCAGTAGCCTTAGGGTCAATCTTGATGCCGCGGCTCATTGTACTTGAAAGATAAATGCTCTTTACATAGGTACCCTTAGCAGAAGAAGGCTTCAACTTGATAATAGTTGAGATGAACTCCTTCGCATTCTGGGCAATCTGGTCGGCAGTGAAAGACACCTTGCCGATAGACGTGTGTACGATACCAGTCTTATCAACCTTGAAGTCGATCTTACCCTGCTTTACCTCGCGAACAGCCTTGGCAACATCCATTGTCACAGTACCGCTCTTGGGGTTAGGCATCAAGCCACGGGGACCGAGAACACGACCCAGTGCACCAATCTTACCCATGATGGAGGGCATAGTGATGATAACATCTACATCTGTCCAGCCACCCTTGATTTTCTCAATGTACTCATCGAGGCCAACATAGTCAGCACCAGCCTCCTTGGCAGCAGCCTCAGCGTCAGGTGTGCACAAGCAGAGCACGCGAGTCACCTTACCTGTTCCATTGGGCAGAGACACCACGCCACGTACCATCTGATTAGCCTTTCTGGGGTCAACGCCCAGACGCATATCGATGTCAACGGAAGCATCAAACTTGGTGGTAGAAATCTCCTTCACCAAAGCTGAAGCCTCTTTCAGAGTGTATGCCTTCCCTGCTTCAATCTTGTCAGCCACCAACTTCTGGTTCTTTGTCAGTTTACTCATCTTAATTGAAGTTTAAATTATTTTCCAGGGAATTCACCCTTTACGGTGATGCCCATACTTCTGGCTGTACCTGCAACCAAAGTCATGGCAGACTCTACAGTGAAGCAGTTCAAATCTGGCATCTTATCCTGAGCGATTGTCCTCACCTGATCCCAAGTGATTTCAGCCACCTTCTTACGGTTAGGCTCTGCAGAACCACTCTTGATCTTCGCAGCCTCCATCAGCTGTACAGCCACAGGGGGAGTCTTAACGATGAAATCATAAGACTTGTCTGTGTAGTAAGTGATGACCACGGGAAGCACCTTACCGGCACGATCCTGTGTTCTGGCATTGAAGGCCTTGCAGAAATCCATGATATTGATGCCCTTTGAACCAAGAGCAGGACCCACTGGGGGAGATGGATTCGCAGCGCCGCCCTTAATCTGCAATTTGATTAATCCAGCAACTTCTTTAGCCATTGTTATTTCTAATTATTTAATTATCTGATCAGCATCATCCGCATGTAACACATCGCGACTTACTGCTTCTCTACTTGCATAAAGCCCAAATCCAGCGGAGTCTTACGTCCGAAGATCTTGACCATTACCTTCAACTTCTTCTTGTCACTGATGACTTCCTCGATGACAGCATCAAAACCGCTGAAGGGACCTTCTGTCACCTTCACGCTCTCACCCACCTCGAAGGGGATGTCAACGTCTTCAGGAATTTCTGCAATCTCATCAATTGTGCCCAACATCTGCTTCACTTCAGCAGGACGCAGTGGCATAGGAGTTGTACTGCTCTTGGTATCGCTCAAGAAGCCCAGTACATCGGGAATGTTTCTCAGCGTAGCCTGTACCTCGCCAACGAGTTCGGCCTCCACAAAAACATATCCGCTGTAGCGGTACTTCTCTTTGACCTTACGCTTACCGTTAGTAACCGTAACGACCTTCTCGGTAGGAATAAGAACTTGGGACACATGTTCAGCGAATGCTCCACCTTGATGAAGCATTGCGTCCACGTATTCCTTTACCTTGCCTTCCTTTCCACTTATGGCACGCATTACGTACCATTTCATTCCAGTATCAGCCATTTCTCACCGAAAGATTATCGCAAAATACCATAGATGAACTCCATACCCTGCTGGAACACGAAGTCCATGACAAATACGACCAGTGCGATGCATAGGGAAGCTGTTAAAACTACAACCGCGCTGCTCATAAGTTCAGAACGTGTTGGCCATGAGGTCTTATGCACAAGTTCTTCGTATGAATCCTTGCAATATGTTTTAATATTCTCAAACATAGAAATTTTCTTTTTGCACGGGAAGAGAGGCTCGAACTCCCGACACCTGGTTTTGGAGACCAGTGCTCTACCAACTGAGCTATTCCCGTAAATAAGAGTCCTCCCCGTTTAATGAGAGAGGACTCTCTATATTATTTCCTTATTCAGGAAACATTCTTTCGATTAGTCGAACACCTCTGTGATCTGACCAGAACCTACGGTGCGACCACCCTCACGGATAGCGAAACGCAGACCAACGTTCAGAGCAACAGCATAAATCAGCTCAACCTTAATCTCCACGTTATCACCGGGCATTACCATCTCAACGCCCTCGGGCAGATGAATCTCACCTGTGCAGTCCATTGTGCGGAGGTAGAACTGAGGACGGTACTTGTTGCCAAATGGTGTGTGACGACCACCCTCTTCCTTCTTCAGCACGTAGATAGATGCCTTGAAGCCCTTGTGAGGAGTGATAACTCCGGGGTGAGTGATAACCATACCACGCTTAACGTCCTGCTTGTCGATACCACGGAGCAGCAGACCTACGTTATCACCAGCTTCGCCCTCGTCAAGAATCTTGCGGAACATCTCAACACCAGTAATAACTGACTTCTTGTCCTCGCCGAGACCCAGAATCTGAACCTCATCACCTACCTTAACGACACCAGTCTCGATACGGCCAGTAGCCACTGTACCACGACCTGTGATTGAGAACACGTCCTCAACAGGCATCAAGAAGGGCTTATCAATATCACGTACAGGCTCCTGAATCCAGGTGTCGCAAGCGTCCATCAGGTCCATAACCTTCTGCTCCCACTCGGGTACACCGTTCAGAGCACCCAGAGCTGAACCGCGGATGATAGGAGTCTCTGCCTCGTAGCCATAAGATGTCAACAGCTCAACCATCTCCATCTCAACCAGCTCCAGCATTTCCTCATCATCAACCATATCGCACTTGTTCAGGAACACCACCAGACGGGGAACGTTCACCTGACGAGCGAGCAGGATGTGCTCACGAGTCTGAGGCATAGGACCATCAGTAGCAGCAACCACGATGATAGCACCATCCATCTGAGCAGCACCAGTAACCATGTTCTTCACATAGTCGGCGTGGCCCGGGCAGTCCACATGAGCGTAGTGACGCTTAGCTGTCTCATACTCGATATGAGCGGTGTTGATAGTAATACCACGCTCCTTCTCCTCGGGAGCATTATCAATCTGGTCGAAAGACTTAACATCCTCTGAGCCGAAGCCCTTGTCGTGAAGAGTCTTAGAGATGGCAGCAGTAAGAGTAGTCTTACCGTGGTCCACATGACCGATAGTACCAATGTTCACATGGGGTTTGGTACGTTCGAACTTTTCTTTTGCCATAGCGTTTGTATATTTTAATAGTGTTTAGTCAAACCAATAACCTGTTGAGCTGCTTCCGAGAGTTGAACTCGGGACCTCATCCTTACCAAGGATGCGCTCTACCACTGAGCTAAAGCAGCAACGATTATCATTTGTATTATCTCTTTCAGTGAGCGGAAGACGGGGCTCAAACCCGCGACCCCCAGCTTGGAAGGCTAGTGCTCTATCAACTGAGCTATTTCCGCAAATTAAAAGAGTGGGTGGTGATGGATTCGAACCACCGAAGGCATAGCCAGCAGATTTACAGTCT
>SAMEA104315431__coassemble_832_pt1 | contig 16948 bp, 8 predicted proteins | sample SAMEA104315431__metabat2_low_PE_028 | metagenome-assembled genome bin SAMEA104315431 (sample SAMEA104315431) | gut metagenome | biome: Monkey gut; feature: monkey-associated habitat; material: faeces | place: China | collected 2013
TTCCTGATGAACTCCTGCGCCTGCCTGGTGGTGCTGGTGGTCAACCGCCGTCTGCTGGACTACGGAGGCGATATGGCCATAGGTGCCTACGGTATTGTCAACCGCGTGGTATTCCTCTTCGTCACCGTTGTATTTGGACTGGTGCAAGGCATGCAACCTATCGTGGGCTACAACTGGGGAGCACGCAAGGACCATCGTGCATGGGCTGTACTGCGCCTCACCATCGCATGGGCTACACTGGTCACGGTGTCGGCCATGATTATCGGCGAGTTTTTCCCGGCCAACGTGATACACATCTTCGGCGCAGGCGAGGAACTGACCGAGAAGGCGGTGCGCGCCTACCGCATCATCGTATCGATGTTCCCGCTGGTGGGAGCGCAGATAGTGATGGGCAACTTCTTCCAGAGCATCGGCCACGCAGCCAAGAGCATCTTCCTGAGCGTCACGCGACAACTGCTCTTCCTGGTGCCTTCGCTGGCGCTGCTGCCCCACTGGTGGGGGCTCGACGGCGTGTGGCTCAGCATGCCGCTCTCTGACAGCGTGAGCTTCTTCACTGCCTGCGGCATGATGTGGTATCTGGTGGTGAGGCTGCGCAAGAAGCATGCGGCCGAGCGTGCAAACTGATTTGGACAAAAAGAGAACATGAAGCGGATAGGACTGATAAGTGATACACACGGCTACTGGGACGACCGCTACCTGCACTACTTCGAGCCATGTGACGAAATCTGGCACGCCGGCGACATCGGCGGAATGGACCTCATCACCCGACTACAGGAGTTGCGCCCCGTGAGGGCAGTATATGGCAATGCCGACGGAGGCGAACTGCGACGCATCTTCAAGGCCGACCTGCGCTTCACCTGCGAGGGTGCCGATGTGCTCATGACACACATAGGCGGCTATCCAGGCCATTATGACGCGCACATCCGACGCACCATCATGGCCAGTCCGCCACAGCTCTTCATCAGCGGACACAGCCACATCCTCAAGGTGCAGCGCGACCCCATGCTGGGGTTGCTGCACATCAATCCAGGAGCCGCCGGCCTGCAGGGCTGGCACCAGGTGCGCACGCTGGTGCGTCTGACCATCGACAACGGCACCTTCAAGGACCTGGAAGTGATAGAGATACCAAGATGAAAGCGATATGAAGCAAGATTCAAACGACAGCGAACCTATGAATAAGACTAAGACAATGCTGCTGGCATCGGCAATGTTGCTGGCTGCGCCCGCATGGGCACAAGAGAGCGAGAGGAACATCTGGCCCGACAAGCGACCCGTCGAAGTGGTGCTGAAGAAGGGTAAGATGAAGCAGGAGATGGGAGACGACGACATTCTGCGCATACAGCAGATGCCGGTGCCCACGCTGCAGAAGTTCCCCGTGGTGAAATCGCCAAAGGGAAAGGTGGTCATCGTATGCCCGGGAGGAGGCTACCAGATACTGGCCGTGAACCACGAAGGAACAGAGATAGCGCAGTGGCTCAATGCGCTGGGCTACACCGCCTACGTGCTACGCTACCGTGTGCCGGACAACCGCGAGGGTGCTCTGCAGGACGTGCAGCGGGCTATACGCATTGCCAGAGCCGAGAACCCAGGCAAGCAGGTGGGTGTGATGGGCTTCTCGGCAGGGGCAAGTCTGACCGCCAGAGCTGCCACCCGATTCCAGTTGCCCAGCTACACAGCCACGGATGAAACAGACACACAATCGGCCCGCCCCGACTTTGCTGCGCTCATCTACCCCGCCTATATGGACGAGGGGGAGCATCACACGCTGACTCCCGAACTGACCATAACGGAGCAGACGCCTCCCTTCTTCGTGTTCCAGACAGCCGACGACCGCTATGGCAACAGCGCCCTGGTCATCTCCCAGGCACTCCGAAACCACAAGATTCCCGTGCAGCTGCACATCTATGAGAAAGGCGGACACGGCTACGGCCTGCGGGCCAATCTGGCAGAAGCGGCCTCGAAGTGGCCCAAACTGATGGAGGAATGGCTCCTGGGGCTGTAAGGAAGAGAGTTTTTACAAACACACAAACATATCCAATCACAAACACTATCACATGAAAAGGATTCTCACACTTGCCATCACGGCATGCCTCTGCGCCTCAGCAATGGCACAGGGCGAGTTCAGAGACCGCCACATGGCCTACAAGGGCTTTGCCGACATCGGGCTCAGTTCGACTTTCAATGACGGAGAAAGTGCCACCACATTTACCCTCACCACCTCACATGGTGTGCAGCTCAACCCCAATGCCTTCATTGGAGCAGGTATCGGAGTGAACCTCGCCACATCCTCCATCACAGACGGAAGCACCGTGATCTGCCCCATCTTTGCCCAGGCACGATACAACCTCCTCAACACACGCATCAGCCCCTACCTCGACTTCAAGGGTGGCGGCTGCGTGGGAGACTTCAAGGGAGGCTACATAGAGCCGTCTTTCGGTGTCAGCATGCCCGTTGCCAACAGGTTCGCCATCGACTTCTCCTTTGCCTACACCCTCTACACACACCACGAGAAGTATGAAGACTGGAGCTACTCTTACACCCAGCGCGAATCAGTACACAACATCGGATTCAAGTTCGGATTTGAGTTCTGACACTCCCCCAACGCACATCAACACACAGGCTGGCCTCAAGCAATCTGCTCAGGACCAGCCTGCGGTGTTTCCGGGAGCCGGCTCTTAAGAAACTATCAGAGAAAAGCCCTTTCGGACAAAGGCTCATACGACCGCCGTGCAAGCCCGCTTCGAGCAAACGCATCCTGTGGTACGACACCCGGCAAAGTTTTCCAGGAAAGCCTTCACAATACGCAGCATCAGAAAGGCAAGCGCACGCTCCGCCCCACCGCTTGCCAACGGACAAGCCTCTAATCCCGTAAAAATTGTCTTATAGGACAATTTGAAATGTCTTATAAGGGAATTTTCCCCGTGTGCGTAGCCTTGTCTTTTCCAGATTTAAGCAGGCAATCTTTCTCCTCACAAACTGATTCTGTTGACAGCGATGCAGAAGTCATACTGAATCGGTTGTCACTTGCCTGGGAATGACACTGCTTCAGTTGACACTCCTGCCCCTCTGGGATGGAGGTGTCTTCCGTTTGGTGCTGCCAAGATGCGCTCTGTCTTTTCCCGATTCAGTGAGTTTAGGAAAAGACAGCAGGAAAGTGCCCCGAAAAAGTATCCAATATTACTTGGCAATGTATCCAAGGATAAACGGCCAAGTATCCAGTATTACTTTGCCAAGTATCCTTGCTTCGTTTTTTAGCCTTCCCTGCCGCAGTCCGGCGAGAAGTGTTGTGGGATTGGATGTCCAAGCGTGTTTGTGGCACAAAGGAGTGAAATCGTACAGAACAGCAAGAACCTTTCCACCGGCTTTTCCTACAGAGTAAGGATGCCCGGGCTTATGAAATCGACAAGGGCAGGAAACCCGCGGGATTCCTGCCCTTGTATTGTGTAGTGTGGCCATCACCTTGGCTTGCGGCCGAGCTGACTTGGACGCTCGGCAGAGGGGAAGAAGCTTTAGGGGTTCTTCCCCTTTGCTCTCACTTAACCATCACCTTGGCCTGCGGCCGAGCTGATTGCTCGTTCGGCAAAGGGAAAGAAACCTGTGAGGCTTCTTTCCCATTGCGCTCACTTCACCATCACCTTCTTACCATTGATGATGTAGAGACCCTTGTCGGTCTTCTGCACGCGGATACCGTTGATGGTGTAGATGCCTGTTGCCTTGACGGGAGTGTCAACGACGGTAGAGGCAATGCCGGTACCCTTGAAGAGGTCCTTCACCTGGTCGGCAGTGATGGCCTTGCTATATACACGTGCAATGGCTATATCGCCACGCCATGCATCGCTGGCCTTCGTTGCGCTGGCAGGATCGCCTCCGATGCCGAACCAGCTGCAACCGGGATTAGCATACACCACGTTGCCGGGAAGGTCGGTGGTAGCCTGCAACTCGCCATTCACATAGATGTGAGCCTTGCCCTCTTCCTTGTCCCACACGCCTACTACGTGCATGAACTTGCCAGCCACAGGTACTACCTTGCTGTCGCAACGTGACCAGCTGCTGATGTAGAGGGGAGAAGCATTGGCATTGAAGCGGAACTGACGTACACCGTCAAGTGCTGCGAGCTCAAATCCTGTACCACCTGCCTGCATGGCAGAGAAGGGCTTGGATACCACATTGGGCATTGTCTCAGAGTCGCCGAAGTCGGGCATCAAGAGCATCTCCAGTGTGTGTCCGTTCTCCAGACCGCTGCGGAAGAGCATGTTGTTCTCGAAGTTGACCTTGTAGAAGGTGGCAGGAGCAGTACCCCACTCGTTGTCGAGGCGAACTACATTGCGCTTCAGTTCCTCATTATAATATACGGTGGGCAGGCCTATGCTATCCACTGTCATGTGCATCTCGGAAGCATCCTGTGCGGTGCCGTCCTCGTTGAACACAACATCGAGCATCAACTCAGGTACGTTGAGCCACTCGCCAGGCTCGTTGGTGTAGGTGCTGTCAGCCTTCATGCCCACCACTCCGTGTGTGGGATCAAGCACGGGCCAGGGATCTTCGCCCAGATTCTGGAACCACTTGGGACTGATGGTATTGCCGTCATTGAGGATGTAGCAGGCTTCACCGCTTGCCAACTGCTCTTCGGTGATGATGGTACCCTGAGCGCCCTTGGTGGAGAGCACATGCTTCATGATAGTATTAAGGTTGCGTATCAGATAGTCCTTGCCATCCTGGAGGTAGAAACCGGTAACGTCGCTGTTGGTCCAGCAGTTGGTGAATACACCCACTTTACCGCCTCCCCAGCCGCAGATGGCAGCACTCTCGCGACCGCCTGTCACAGCGCCTGTCACGTAGCAGTTGGTGACGTAGAGGTTGGCTGCACTGCCCATGTTGGTGCCATAGATACCGCCCACATTGGTTCCGCTGCCGGTCACATTACCTTCCATACCTACGCTCTCAACCACAATCTTACCCTTTGTGGTGTTACCACCAATGACTCCCGCATAGGAAGCTGCAGAGATAGAGCAGGTGTTGTCGAGCACGAAGTTGCGGATGACAGCTCCGTCGGTCACATAACCAAACACACCGAAGTAGTCGGTAGTACCGGATATCTCGAAGTTGCTGAAGCGGTGACCGCGTCCGTCGAATGTGCCTCTGTAGTTGTTGGCCTTTGTGCCGATGGGAGTCCAAGCAAGTCCGGTCATGTCGATATCGGTGTCAACCTGGGCATTTGCCCTGCTGTTCATGTTGGCGATAGTGGCGAAGGACAGCATCTGACGACCAGATGTGATGTGGTAGATGCCGTTCTCGTCCTGAGCGGGAAGCAGATTGTTGATGACATCAACGTTGAGTGCTTCGGCCTTGCGTGCCTCCTCTGTGGTCATAGAGCCAGAATTGTAAGCAGCATAGATGGCATCGAGGGCATCATAGATGATCTCATTCTCCTCGTCGGTAAGTGAAGTGCTGATCTGCACAGATATGCTCTCCACCAGGTCGGCCTTCTTGAACATCTCGTAGTAAGCTTCCTTGCCATCCACTATCTGTGCGAATGTCTGGGTGAGAGCCTTCAGTGCAGCCATCTTCTCAGCCAGAGTGGTTGCTGCCTGAGCGGTAGCCACATTGGCCTCCAGTTGTGCCTTCAGCACTGCGGGATAGTTGCGGGCTGGAGCCTGGTCGGTATTGGCAGGATCGTAGATGGTGAGCAGGGTGTTGGCACGTGCCAGCTGCTCGTCGAGTACCTCCTGGATGCCAGTGGCAGTGAAAGCATCCTCCTCAGAACCGCAGTACTGCAGGTGTACGTTGCCAAAGAGCAACTGGAAGAAGAGGCCGCCCGATGCATTACGGCGCATACCGATGGTGAGGTTTCCGTCCTCGCCCACCTTGGCAATGATGTTGCTGATGTAACGTCCGCTGTGCAAGCAGCAGGTCATACCTGCCAAGCCATTGGGAATATAGCCGATGGTGTCGTTTTCCTCTGTCTTGCCTGTGCTTACGCCGTCACTGTAGATTACCTGGTCGAGATACGTACCGGTGATGAGTGTGTTCACACCGTCGATGGCCTCATCCTTGGGCAGCATTCCTTCGCGTGCTGCAGGAATCAGTACACAGTCGTCATTGGCATATACGAATGCATGCTGGTCATAGCTGTAGCGGTTGCCACCGGCCTTGCTTGTCACATTCAGAGTGAGCTTGTAGTAACCGGGCTTCAGTCCTGTGACTGTCTGATGCACATCCACAGAGTCGGTGCTGTTGTTCTCGCCCACGTACCAGCGCTTCTCCTCAACGAGTCCATTCCATGTACCGAAGGTACCTTCCCATCCCTTGGTGCCGGCGCTCAGGTCTGGGTTGACCAGTATGCTGGTCACATCCATGCCAGGCTGATAGCCTCCGGCAATGGCCTTATTGAGCATCTCATCCACGCGCGCGATTTCCTTATTTATAAGAGAGTCGGCTGCCAGATGCTTCTCTGTGATGTAAAGGTAGCCACCAAGAGGCCAATCCTCGCTGGGCTCAGCGTTGCTGGTGAGGTAGTTCTCCAGGGCTGCGCGGTCGGGACCAACGAAATCGTGGTGCTCGTCAAGGTATGTGTTAGTCTCGTCGCACTTCTTCACATAAGCCTCATACACCTTGATGCTGGTAGCCACAGTATCGCGCATGTTCAGCATCTTGGCATAGGCAGGCAGGAAGTCAGCCTTTGTTTCGGTGCTGGAGAGAGCCTGCGCCAGAGTACGGCAGTCGTCTATCAGCCTCTGCTCGGCCATTGCCTCGTCGAGGTACTCGTATGTGGCAGTCTGCACGTTGCTCACTGCATCCTGCACCTCAATGTCCTCATGAATCAGACTGATATTCTCGCCTGCCTTCACAACAATGGCGTGTGTGGGGTCGAGCACGGGATAGTTCTCGTCGCCCACATTCTGGAACCATGCCAACTGGTCGTAGTTGTTACCCACGAGTTTGACGCAGAGGCTACCGTTGTTCACCTCCTCATCAGTGATGATAGTACCCTGTGTGCCGTTGAGCGAATACACGTTATTCGATTTGACACCAACTATGGGATAAAACAGATAGCTCTCATCGGCACGTGCATGGTCGCATTCGCCTATTGCGTAGTAGTTCTCTACGGTGGCATGTGTACCCAGCCAACCAGACAGCAAGCCGTCTTCTGTGTTTCCATGCACACTGCCGGTGGTGTAGCAGTTGCGTATGTTGATGGCACAACTGTTGTCTCCACCCGGTACGCAGCCAACGATAGAACCGCAGTTCAGTGAACCCTCGATACCATTGACTGTACCTTCCATGCCAACTTTCTCCAGCAACACGTTTCCAGCCCACTCGCGCACCTGACCGATGAAGCCACCCACATGGTTGTGACCAGTGACGGTGCAAGTCTCATCCAGGCGCAGGTTCTTGATGTAAGCGGGGTCAGCGGCACGGGCTGCAGTGGCATCCTTGGGAGCCTCCAGCTCGCTGTTCATCACAGCCACAAGGCCGATGGGGTCGGCAGAACTTGACAGTTCGAGTCCGCTGATGCAATGATGCTGTCCGTCAATGTGTCCGCAGAAAGGCTTGGCAGTAGTGCCAGGAGCCACATAACGGCCATTGCTGGTCTCGTCCATCTCGATGTCGGCTGTCAGACGCATGTTGGCCTGACGGTCCTTCTTGGTCAGAACAGACCACCAAGCCAGTTGGTTGCCGGTAGCAACCTCATACCATCCGTCGGCAGCGGGTGTCATATAAGTCTCATCCCAAGTGCCGCAGTTGAGGCAGAAGCCTTCGTTCATAGCATGGGTAGGCTGGCTCTTCACCTGAGGCTCGTTGGTATATTCGGCAGCACCCAGGGGTTTTCCGTTGCAGAGCCATTCTTCGGCCTTACAATACACCACTCCGTGACCATTTGCAAAGGGAACAGGTGCGTTGTCAACGCCGATAGTCTGGAAGAACTTGGTGCCTCCCTCCTCGTAACCATTGAGAGCAAAAGCCAGAGCACCGCTCTTCACATCGTCCTCGGTCACCTCGGTGATGCCACCAGGAACGAATGTAGTGCCAGTAGGAACAAAGTAGAAGTTGGTCCATGAAGCGTTGGCACCACGGCTCACATAGTTGAAGCTGTTGAGGTTGTTGAAGGCCATTCCCGACACTTCACCCACAAAGAGGCAGTTGTCTATCTCGCCCTTGCCGTCACTCCAGCCCACAAAACCGCCGCAATGTTCGGTCACGTTGTCGCCGATCATCTTTCCTGCGAACACTACGTTCTGCATCTTGTAGTCTCCTGAGGCGAAGGCCATGATGCCACCACCGCCGGTGTCGTAGCCCTTGGTGATGGTCATCTCCACATCACAATAGACGTTCTCGATAAATGTACCCCCCCCTGGAGTGTGCACGTCCAACCACCGTACTGGGATGCTGATTGACGCTCTGCAGAGTACCTGTCACATGCAGGTTACGCACGGTACCTGCCATGTACTGGAACAGACCGCAGTCATAAGCAGCATCCTTCCAGGCGATGCTTACCACGTGTCCCTGTCCGTCGAAAACTCCAGTGTAAGGTTTGGCGTCTGTACCAATCATCGTAGCGTCTTCGCCCAAGTCAATGTCGGCTGTCAGAACCGCGTTAGAAGAACTTTCGCCATTGTTGACTAATTCGGCAAATGCCTTATAGTCCTCAAGGCTACCAATCTGATAGACACCGTCCACTTGGTCCAGTGCCTGCGCAATTGTACTTGCTACCAGCAGGCTGGCTGCAATACAACATCGGAGTAGAGAAATCCTTTTCATGCGCTGTGTCGTTTAGAAGGGGTTAATGAATTATTAGAATGAATTAGTAGGTTCAATCTTTGATATTGGTCAGTATATTGTCTCCCAGGAAGAGCCTGCGGACGCTTCCACATGGCATACCCGTCTCAAAGTTAGCAAGAATAATCGTAAGTAGCGTTAAGAAAGGTGAAGAAATTGCATTTATGCACTTCTTTTCGAAGTTTTATCGACCAAGATGTTACAAAACAGACAAGCGAAATGTATGCCAAATGCTGCCCGAAACACAATTGTTGGCATTAAGGCTGGAAGAAGTTTCGCAATTTGTTCGCAATTTTGTAACTTTGCGCTATGGGAGTCCAGCAAAAGCCCTCGCTGGAGAGGTGCGGTGGGCTTCCTGTGTGGAATTTGCAAAGATGAGAACGCAAATAACCATATACATATATAATATACGTGCAAGATGAGAAACTTAATGAGAAGGTGCGGCGTGATTGCCGCTTTGCTGTTGGGAGGAACAGCTGTGTGGGCACAGGACTTCACGCAGTATGTAGATTCCAAGATTGGAACAGGTGACCATGGGCATGTGTTCATGGGAGCAAATGTTCCCTTTGGCATGGTGAATGCCGGCCCAACGCAGTTGGAACAAGGCTGGGACTGGTGTTCGGGCTACCACGAGTCGGGCAAGAAGATTATAGGCTTCGGGCAGATGCACCTGAGCGGAACCGGCTGTGGCGACTTGGGTGACATTTCGCTTATGCCCGTCTATGGCGATGTAGAACTCTCACGCGAGGGACTGGCCAGCACCTATAGCCACAAAAACGAACTGGCTGTACCCGGCTATTATCGGGTGCTGCTCGACCGCTTCGGCATCCAGGCAGAGATGACCGCCACCAAGCGAGTGGCTCTCTATAACTTCACCTTCCCACGCGGAAGCAACAATGCGGGAATCATCATCGACCTGGAGAATACGGTGGGCGACAACACACGGGAGGCTCGTGTGGCTCCCATCGACGAATATACCTTGGTGGGCTATCGCCGAAGCAGCGGCTGGGCAAGTGACCAGCACGTGTATTTCTGCATCCGCTTCAGCCGTCCCATGCACAACTGGTACTCTGCAGGACTGGATGCACACTACGGTGAGGCCACATTTGAACTCTCGCCAGGCGACCAGGTGATGGCCAAAGTGGCACTCTCACCCACCAGCGAAGCCAATGCCATGATGAACATGAACCAGGAGATGCCGGGCGACTTCGACTTCAAGGCTGTAGCCATAGCTGCCAGCGAAGCCTGGAACGAGCAGCTCTCACGCATCAAGGCCACCTTCCGCACCGAGCGCGAGAGACGCATCTTCTATACTGCCATGTACCACTTCATGGTGGCACCACAAACCTGGTGCGACATCTCGGGCGACTATATGGGCGCTGACCTGAAGATACATCGCGGAGCAAAATACGAGACGCTTACCACATGGAGCCTGTGGGACACTTATCGTGCAGCACATCCTCTGGCTACTATCATCATGCCCGACCGCATGCCTGACTATGCCAAAACGATGATGGCCATCTTCCGCGAGCATGGCGAACTGCCCATGTGGCACCTGACAAGCAACGAAACCTACTGCATGGTGGGCGAACCGGGCATTCCCGTGCTGGCCGACATGATACTGAAGAATGAGTGTGGCGACATCAACCCCAAGGAGGCTTACGAGGCCATGAAGGCAAGCCTGCTGCCCACAGAGTTTTCCGAAGTGCATCGTCTGCCACTGCGTGGAAAGGATTATCTGGCCCACCTGGGCTTCCTGCCCTATGACGGACGCGAAGGTGAGACTGTGGCCAAGAACCTGGAATATTATCTGGCCAGCTGGGCAGTGGCTCAGGTGGCAGGACGTTTGGGCTACAAGCAGGACAGCATCCGCTTCTATAACCTCAGCCAGAACTACCGCAAACTGTGGGACAAGCGCGTCAAGTGTATGCGTGCCATCGACTCAAAGGGCAATCTGCGCCCGCTTCCCCAGGACTTCAATCCGCAATTCCAGACGGGCGACTACACCGAGGGTAACCCTTGGCAATATGCTTTCCTGGTGCCACACGACGTGAACGGACTGGCCGAACTGATGGGTGGCAAGGATTCTCTCAACGCTCATCTCGATGCTCTGCTCAATGCTCCAAGCGACTTGGGTGACAACCACAATCCCGACATCTCGGGTCTCATCGGACAGTACGCCCACGGCAACGAGCCCAGCCATCATGTGCTTTATATGTATAATTATGTGGGACAGCCACGCAAGACACAACGTCGTGTGCGTCAGGTGATGGACGAACTCTACACCGACCAGCCTGCCGGACTGTGCGGCAACGAGGATGTCGGCCAGATGTCGGCCTGGTACATCATGTCGGCTCTGGGACTTTATCAGGTAGAGCCTTGTGGCGGAGTCTATCAGTTGGGCTCACCCATCGTGGAGGAGGCTGTCATTCCCCTGCCGGGAGACAAGACTTTCACCATTCGCACACACGGAGGGTCAGACAAGGCCTATTACGTCAAGAAATATGTGCTCAACGGCAAGACCATCAAGGGAACCACCATCCTGCACAGCCAGATTATGGCGGGCGGAATTCTCGACGTCTATATGAGCGAGAAGTAATCCACAGAAACGATATCATTCACACAATTCAAACCATACCTATATGAAAAGATTACTCATGGGCATCATGCTGGCAGCACCTTTGGCCGGCTATGCCGCTCCCATGACCGAGGCATCGGCAACAGCTTCGGCCAAGAAGAACCATGTGGCGGTGCAGAGCACACTCAAGTGCTTGCGCCCCGAAGAGAAGGACCGTCTGTTCCGCAGCGATGCTGTGGAGAAGCAGATAGTGGCACTCAAGGAGAAACTGACGGCCATTGACCCGAAACTCTACTGGATGTTTTCCAACTGCTTCCCCAACACCCTCGACACCACTGTACACTACAGCAATGCCGATGGTGACGATGATACATTCGTCTATACAGGTGACATTCATGCCATGTGGTTGCGCGACAGCGGTGCCCAGGTGTGGCCCTATCTGCGCTATGTGGGTGAGGACGAACCCCTTCGCCACCTCATACGCGGAGTCATCCGCCGCCAGTTTGCCTGCATCCTCATTGACCCCTATGCCAATGCCTTCAACATGGGACCGACAGGCGGCGAATGGCAGACCGATGAGACTCCCATGAAGAAGGAGCTGCACGAGCGCAAGTATGAGATTGACTCATTGTGCTATCCTCTGCGCCTGGCCTACGAGTACTGGCTACGCACCGGTGATGCCAGCATCTTCGACGAGAAATGGATAAGCGTAGTGAATGCTATCCTCGCCACATTCCGCGACCAGCAGAACTGGAACGGGATGAAGACCAACTACCACTTCCGTCGCAAGACACTTGCTTTGCACGACACCCGCAGCAACGCCGGCTATGGTCATCCGGGCAAGGCTTGCGGCCTCATCGCCAGTGCTTTCCGTCCCTCTGACGACAGCACCATCTTCCCCTATCTGGTACCCAGCAACTTCTTTGCTGTAAGCGTACTCCGCAAGGCTGCCATCATCCTGCGCCAGGTCAATCACGACCAGGTGCTGGCGGGCGAATGCGAGCAGATGGCCAGCCAGGTGGATTTGGCGCTCAAGGAATATGCCGTGGTGGAGCATCCCAAGTACGGTCAGATTTATGCTTTCGAGGTTGACGGCTACGGAAGTGCCCTGCTGATGGACGATGCCAATGCACCCAGCCTGCTCTGCCTGCCCTATCTGACCGATGTATCCATCGATGACCCCATCTATCAGAATACGCGCCGCTTCGTGTGGAGCCTCGACAATCCCTACTTTTTCCGCGGTAAGGCGGGTGAAGGAATAGGCGGCCCCCATTGCGGACTCGACCAACCATGGCCCATGAGTATGGTGATGAAGGCGCTCACCACCACCGACCGCGCCGAGCAGGAGTGGTGTGTGCAGCAAATTCTCAAGACTGACGGCGGTACGGGCTTCATGCACGAATCCTTCCACAAGGACGATGCCACCCATTTCAGCCGTCCATGGTTTGCTTGGGCCAACACGCTCTTTGGTGAACTCATAGTAAATATGTATGCAGATAAGTAAAATCCTTATGCGGCAAGGTGCCCTTTCTCTGGGGCTCCTTGCCTTTTTGTTTGTGGGGTGCAACCCCGTCAGCCGTCAGGAGAAGGAGGAGGCTCTGGCATTCCTTTACCAGTACATGCCCTTGCCTGACAGCGTAGATTATCCCCGCCAGTACTGGGAGCGGTGTGTGGAGACCACTCTGAAGGCACGTCATGAGATGCCTTGGGGACAGAAGGTGCCCGAGCTCGAGTGGAAACACTTTGTGCTTCCCGTGCGTGTCAACAACGAGAACCTCGACGATGCACGCACAGTACTCTACGAGGAACTGCGCGACAGAGTGCGCTCGCTGAGCATGCGCGATGCCGTGCTCGAGGTCAATCATTGGTGCCACGAACATGTCACCTACCAGCCCTCTGATGCGCGCACCAGTTCACCTTTGGCCACTATGGCCTCTGCTATAGGACGCTGCGGCGAGGAGAGCACGTTCTGCGTGGCAGCTCTCCGTGCGGTAGGCATTCCCGCACGCCAGGTCTATACCCCCCGATGGAGCCACACCGATGACAATCATGCCTGGGTGGAAGCCTGGGTGGATGGCGAGTGGCATTTCCTGGGAGCCTGCGAACCGGAGCCTGTGCTCGACCTCGGGTGGTTCAATGCACCTGCTGCCCGCGGGATGCTCATGCACACTCGCGTTTTCGGTCGCTACGAAGGCCCGGAGCAGGTGCTTAGCCAGTCGGCCTGCTACACCGAAATCAACGTGACATCCAACTATGCCGAGGTGTCGCCTCTGGTAGCCCACGTAACCGACGCCCAGGGACAACCGGTGGAGGGTGCAAGCGTGAGCTTCCGCCTCTACAACTACGCAGAGTTTTATCCCCTTGCCACTTTCCCAAGCGATGCCCAAGGTTACACATCGCTCACCAGCGGACGTGGCGACTTGCTGGTATGGGCTACCCACGAAGGACGATTCGGCTTCACCAAAGCCAGCGTGGGACAGCAGGATACCGTACAGGTGGTTCTCGACAAGGATTCAACGTTCACAGGCGAGATGGACCTCGACCTTCTGCCTCCTCCCGAGCGCGACAATATGCCCAAGACCACACATGAGCAGCGTCAGGCCAACAAGGTGCGACTGGCCCAGGAAGACAGTTTGCGCAATGCCTACATGGCTGCCGCTTTCACCCACGACAGCACAGACCAGCTGATGGTGAAGGCAAGGGCCAACCATCAGGTGCTGGCTCAGTTCCTCAAGTCAATGCCCAATGAAGCCGACGGACGCAAGTTGCTGGGCACATTGAGCGACAAGGATCTGCGCGATGTATCGCGCGAAGTTCTCGATGACCACTTCCTCCACCTCACCATGCAGGCCGACTCTCTGTGGCTTCCTTACGTAGCCTCTCCCCGTGTGAGCCAGGAGATGCTCACCCCCTGGAGGCAAGTGCTGGGCAAGGCTTTCGCAGGCAAGCAGGCTGCCGACATCATACGATGGGTACAGGATAGCATCTGCGTGGATGAGACACGCAATCCCATCCACCTGTGCATGAGTCCTCTGGGTGTCTTCCGTCATCGTGTGACCGACGGCCACAGCCGCGACATCTTCTTTGTGAGTGCGGCACGAAGTGCAGGCATTCCTGCCCGCATCAACTCCATCACGGGACAGGTGCAGTGGGCCGATAGCGATGGCCAGTGGCGCGAAGTGCATTTCGGCGAGGCTACCAGCGAGGTGCCTGCCACATGCCGTCTGCGTCTGACCTATACCGACACCGATGTCAAGGAGAATCCCGCCTACTATACCCAGTTCACCCTCTCGCGCATCTCCCAAGGTTCACCCCGCCTGCAGGAGTTCCCCGAGAGCAGTACCACCTGGGCCGGCACCTTCAGCCAAGGCACATCCATGCAACCCGGACAGTACATGATGGTGAGCGGCACACGCCTGGCCAACGGTGGTGTACTGGCCCACCTGTCGTTCTTCGGACTGCCTCAGAACGGAACATCCACACAGGCTCTGCATCTGCGCAAGAGCGGCGACCGCCTCTCGGTCATCGCTTCATTCAACTGCGAACTGGGGTACACCACACCCACAGGCAAGCACAAGTCCATTCTGCAGACGGTAGGACGTGGCTATTACGTGGTGGGACTGGTGACCAGCAACCACGAACCATCCACACACGTGCTGCGTGACATGTGCGACAACAACATCTATCTGTGCCGCTGGAACCGCCCCTACCTGCTGCTCTTCCCCTCGCGTGAGGAATATGACCGCTTTGTGAGAAAGGACTTCGACGAGATGCCCGATAATGTGCTCTTCGGTATCGCTGACCCCGAGACCGTAGAGGCTATGCACATAGCCGAACTCACCCACGGTTCTACCGACCTGCCCATCTTCATGATGTGCGACACCTTCAACCGTGTGGTGTGGTTCCGACAGGGCTACTCCATCAATATGAGCGGTCAGATAATGGACGTCATCATGCAATTGATGGGGCTGGAATGAAACTGTTCATAGGTTAGAGGAGAAGCGGTTTGTTGTCCAGAGGTCTGGTTGGGAGTTTCACCGACTTTACCCTCTGGACAATAAATCACATCGCTTCTCCTCCTGCCTATAAACTCTTACCCACAAGCTCCGTCTCTTTTCCACTCTGACCGGCAGACTCTGACCGGCAAACCAGAATGCACTCTTGCCGCCAACCGACTAACTCCCAGACTACGATGAACCATCTTCTTCCTTCCCAGCCTCTTGCCTGCCTCATGCTGGCAACCACCCTCCTTGTCTCACCGTTGTGCGCTTCGGCCCAAGAGTCACGGGCGAACGCGAACGATGCCATCCGTTGTACGGTGGGAGCACAGGGCGGCGAACCCATCGACGGATTAGGCGTGGAACTGGACCCACACTTCCTTTCGGCCAATGCGGCAGCAGGCATCGGCGTGAAGGAGAGCGACTGGGACAACGTGGTGGTACCGCGTCTGAGAGACCTGGCATTCAGCAAGTGGCGGGTGATGGTGCTGCCTTGGTGGTACGAGCCGGAGAACGACAACGACAATCCCATGCTGGCCCGTCCGTCCGGTTTCACCTTCGAGTCGCCCGAGATGCGCGGGCTCTACCGCCAGCTCGACTTGGCACAGCAGGACAGCATACCCGTCTGCCTGGTGTTCTGGGGTGTGCGGCCAGGCACCTTCATGCTGCCCGAGGAGGCCAACGGATGGGTCTTCGGAATACGAGGAGTGGGCCGAGAACATCTGCGTCTGCCTGCATCATCTGTTCAGCCTGGGCTACACCTGCATACGCGAGGTGACCCCTGTGAATGAGCCAGACTGGAGTTTTACAGAGGGCAGCGTGAGCCGCATCGAGCGTTATGCACAGATGTGCCACGTACTCGACCAAAGGCTCAAGGCCGAGGGGCTGAGGAAAAGAGTGCTGCTCACGCTGTCCGACGACTCCGATGGAGGCACCGGCCATCACACTTTCCTCCGCGATGCTGTCAGGCTGCTGCCCGAAGCCGACCTCTTCTGCTCGCACACCTATCTCTTTGGCTATGACACCCCCAACGACAGCATCACCGGCTGGGAGCGCACCAACGTGCAGTTGGCAGCCCAGAGGGGCAAGCGGCACTTCGTGGGAGAGTTTGGCAGCAATCAGACTGTAGGCTCCACCCGACAGCGCGACATCAACCTGCCCGAACGTGGTGTGCTGATGGGACGAATCGTCATCGGACTGCTCAATGGCGGAGCAACGGGAGCCAGCTACTGGAGTCTGATGGACCAGTACTATAGTCTGGGCGAAGCTCAGGGGCACCACAACATGCAGCAGTTGGGCCTATGGAAACACCTGCAACAGGAATATCCGTGCGACAGTACGCAGGACTGCCTGTCCGCTGCCGACTACGCTCTGCGCCCGCAATACCACGCTCTGCGCCTGCTCAGTCATGCCGTGCAGAGCGGCAGCGTGGTGTTTCCCATCCACACCGGCCACCCCATGGTGGCAGCCACAGCCCTATGGTCGGCCCAGGGAAGATGGACTTACCTGTTGGCCAATCCCACCAGCCTGCCACATGTCATCAGCATCAGCAATCCCCATCTGCGCGGCAAGAAGAAGTTCCTGCTACACTCCT
>SAMEA104315431__coassemble_842_pt1 | contig 16773 bp, 17 predicted proteins | sample SAMEA104315431__metabat2_low_PE_028 | metagenome-assembled genome bin SAMEA104315431 (sample SAMEA104315431) | gut metagenome | biome: Monkey gut; feature: monkey-associated habitat; material: faeces | place: China | collected 2013
TCAGCGTTGCTCGTTTCGATTTGTCGGGCAATGCGAGAGCCTTTCTATCGTGGAACGAGTAACAGGAATCGCTCCACGCTTTTTTGTCTATGCATGATTAACGAAGAAACAAGAACGGCTATTGCAGGGGCGACAGGGCATACAAGCAGAAACAACAAGCATATGGCTCAGGAACTGAATGTTGGCTCATATTTGCAGAACGGTAAATACAGAATCATAGGTATGCTTGGTCAGGGAGGTTTCGGTATAACCTATCTGGCAGTGCAAAGTGGATTGGAGAGGAAAGTGGCTATCAAGGAGTTCTTCATGAAGGATCTCTGCAATCGTGATGGCAGCACCAGTCATGTGACACTTGGTACGGAAGGGAGCCGTGAAACTGTTGCCCGATTCCGTGAGAAGTTTCTGAAGGAGGCTCGGAACATAGCCCGTCTTACTCATCCTCATATAGTCCGCATCTACGACATCTTTGAGGAAAACGGTACGGCTTATTACGTGATGGAGTATGCCGAAGGTGGTTCGTTGGCAGATCTGCTCAAGAGAAAAGGTTGCCTGTCTGAGCCTGATGCTACCCGCTATATCCTCCAGGTAGCAGAAGCGCTGGCTTATATCCATGCTGAGAATATGAATCACCTGGATGTGAAACCAGCCAACATTCTCCTAAATGATCGGAATGAAGCCATCCTGATTGATTTCGGATTGAGCAAGCAGTATGATGCCTTGACAGGTGGGCAAACCAGTACCACGCCTGTAGGCATCAGCGAGGGTTATGCTCCCATGGAACAATACAAGCAAGGGGGAGTATCAGAATTCTCTCCCGAAACAGATATCTATGCCCTTGGAGCAACATTCTTCAAGTTGCTGACAGGTAAGACACCTCCCAGTGCATCAGATGTCTTTGAGGATGGTGTGCCTGTAGATGAACTAAAAGCACGTGGCGTAAGCCAAGAAGCTATTTGGGTCATCAAAAATGCGATGGAGCCGAAAAAGAAAGACAGGATGAAGGACGTTCGCTTGTTTCTTGCCTTGAAGCAGGATTCAAATAGAGAACCATCCCCAAGTAGTCTGCATCCATCCCCCAGTCAGCATCCCGCTGTGGTAGAGGAGGATGAAGCGACAGTTGTGGCAACCAGTCGTCCTGCCCAAGGTTCTGATGAGCCTCAGACAGTAGGTGAAAGTGGTTCGCAGATGAAAATATTATTTTTTATCCTCTCTTTCTTTGCCCTTGTAATATTTATTACAGTTCGCGCTACTGATTCTGGAGAGATCAACGATGATGATTATTATTATGGTGATTCGATAGCTTGTGATAGCGTGGCGGCAGATACTGTTCCAGCTTATTGGTGTGACTCTGCGGTTGCTGACTCTGCGGTTGCTGATACTACTTGTTGGTGAATGAATTCCAGAGTGCGTTTAATGATAGGAATAAAAGGATATGAAAAGAAAGTTTTTGAATGTGTTTGTAATGTCAATACTTCTTGTTGCAGTATTGGCGTGTGATTCCCTCAATTCGTCAGAACGTCTTCTGCTGGGAAAATGGAAGAATGTTATTTTGGATGATAACGTAAAGGTGGAGTCTATTACGGAATATAAAAAAGACGGAACATTTTGTTCGTCAATGAAGGCGGAGACTGTTGTAAATTTAAATGATGCTGAGATAGTAGATACATTAGATATTCAAGAGTTAATTGAAATTAGAATTAGTTGGAAGGGAACTTGGTCTCTAAAGGATAAAGTGCTCGAAGAGGATGCAAAAACCTTCAATATAGACAATATAGAGGTGAAGTTTGTTGGAAGTGATGTTCCAGATGATGTGAAGGTTCGGAATGACGTGTTTGAATCTGAAAAGAGACAAATGTACAAGGAGTGGTATTCGTTTTGTGAAAAAGAATTGCAAGGCGTGTCATCTTCTCAAGTGAAGAAGCTAAACAAACTGGAATTAGTTACACTTGATAAAGATGGTGAAGCTAAATACCAAAGGTATGAAGAATAACAGTGCGTGGCAGTTGGGCATAGGAACAGTTTGTAGAGTCATATTTGGAACCGCTGTTGCTTTGCTGGGACTCCTTATTGTGTTTTTGTTTGTGAAATCAGATTTTGAGAAAGAGGATGTAAAGTTAATAAGCGCCCTCTTATGCATTTTTATTGCAGGTGTGAAAAAGACAGTAAAATGGGATTGGAGTGATATGAGAACAGGAGCGTGGGGCTATGTGGCAGTATTCCTTTTAGGGTTAGCCCTGAACCTTTTCGGATTTTGGTAGATGACAAGTAATGAAAAAGCAGGTCTTTGTGTGATGATAATGTTTTCTTGTAACAGAATATGAAACAAGTTGTATTTTTTGGTAACGGCTTGAATCGCGTTGGTTCACGGAAATATAGTTGGAGTGATATGCTGAAAGGCATAGATGGTAATGTTTCTTGTAAAGACACTCCTTTCACAATGTGGTATGAAAATATTGTTTTTCAGTCTTCTGACTACGAAAGAAAAATAAAAGAAAAGGTGGCGCGTACAGTTGAAAAGTTTAGAACAAATGAACTGTATGACAAGATGGTGAATTTGCCTGTAGAAGACTTTATTACGACGAATTACGATTATGCTTTTGACAATGCGTTAAAAGCAAATGGATATGTTTTTTGTAAATCTGAATCATATGGCAAAGAGAAAAGATATAACTTATATCGATGTCGCGTATATAAAAATCAAAAGGGATCAGTAAAAAGGATATGGCCAATTCATGGAGACTGTAATCATCCTCGTACGCTCATGCTGGGATATGAGCAGTATGGAGGACAATTGCGTGAGATAAGTTCATGGGTAAAATCGCATTATAAGATAGTAAGTAATGTAGATGGTAAAAAACTAACATGGGAATTAAGCCCCCATTCGGATAAAAGTTCTTGGTTAAGACTCTTCTTTTGCTCTAATGTCCATTTTGTGGGATTTGGGTTCTCGTTTGACGAGATGGATATTTGGTGGTTGTTGTTTAAAAGAAGAAAGATTATGTTACAGCATAAGGAAATAGACATTCAAAATGAACTGTTCTTTTATTGTAAAAAAAAGAATCCCCAAAGTACTGAAGAAAGGATTTCGGAAAATCTTGGTGTCCGTCTTAAACCGTATGATGTAGAAGGGAAAAATGAGTATATGAAATTATACGATGATGCCTTACTTGACTTGGGAAGGCTATAGATGGTGTTTCCTTGATAAACAGGTGTTTTTATGCAAGCATTACAGCAAGGCTCCACTCTTCAAGGTGGGCGATATAGAATAGAACGAGTGCTTGGCCAGGGAGGTTTTGGTATAACTTATCTGGCTGAAGATTGTGTGACAAGACAGAATGTGGCTATTAAGGAGTTCTTTATGAAGGAATACTGTAGTCGCGATGACGGCACCAGTCGTGTGACGCTTGGTACGGAAGGGAGCCGTGAAACGGTGATAAGATCCCGTGAGAAGTTTCTGAAAGAAGCTCACGTCCTTGCGGGTTTGAATCATCCTCATATAATTCATGTTCAAGAGTCTTTTGAGGAAAATGGCACAGCCTATTATGTGATGGATTATGCAGAAGGTGGCTCGTTGGCTGATTTACTTAAGAGAAAAGGGTTTCTCTTTGAGTTTGATGCTACTCAATACATTGTCCAAGTGGCGGATGCGCTGGCTTATATCCATAGTAAAAAGAAGAACCATTTGGATGTGAAGCCTGCCAACATTCTCCTTAATGATCGAAATGAAGCCATCCTGATAGATTTCGGATTAAGTAAGCAGTATGATGCCTTGACAGGTGGACAAACCAGCACCACGCCTGTAGGCTACAGTGAGGGGTACGCTCCCATAGAACAATGCAAGCAGGGAGGCGTTCCTGAATTCTCTCCCGAGACTGATATTTATGCCCTTGGAGCAACCTTTTTTAAGCTGCTGACAGGTAAGACTCCTCCCAGTGCATCTGATGTTTTTGAGGATGGTGTGCCTGTAGATGAACTGAAAGCACGTGGCGTAAGTCAGCCTGTCATTGATTTGATTGTGCAGGCGATGGAGCCGAAGAAGAAAAACAGAATGAAGGATGTGCGTTTGTTTCTTGTCATGAAGCGAGAATCAAATAGCGTATCATCCCCATCCTCCCGTCTGCATTCTGCCGTGGTAGAGAAAGATGAAACAACGGTTTTGAAGCCAAAGTCGAACGACGTTAATGCGTGGAGAACCTCAAAAAGTAGTGTTCCTTCTTCTGATGTAGAAAATACGCGTTACATTAATGAACGCAAATCCACAACGGGCTCTGCAGTAGATGCTCCCGCCGCTCCAAAGAAAAAGAGAACGAGTACTGCAAAGAAAAGACCTTCTACAGCAAGCACAAAACCAAGAGCATCAAGGCCGAGGAAAACGCCGAAGCCCGTAGAGTATGAGGAGTCAGAATCCACTGGTTGTATAAGTAGCCTTCTTGTTTTGATGGAACTCGCGGCCTTTATCCTCTGCGTCGTTGCCATTTTTTATTTGGTGTCGCATAATATAACAGAAAAATATTGTATACTATGTCTGGGGCCTTGGGTTAGGAGATTATGGCGAAAACTGTTTTGATGATTGCAATAGTATATAAGTGCGCGGGTCTCCTGCTTTCGTCCCTTAATCCCCACCTTTCGTCCTTTATGGGTTTGAGAATGAATGGGGTTAGGAACAAAAGCATAATCTTTGCGGTGTGAAAGATAAACAAACTCTAAAAAAGAAAAGACTATGGATAACGAAGAGACAAAGATTCTGAACCCCAATATGGGTACAGAGTACACAGAGGAGCAGGACAACAGTCAGAAGGTAGCTCCTAAGGCTGATGACAAGAAGTCTGATGCAAAGCTTTTCGGTGCACGAATGGCTGCTACAGCAGCAGGAGCAGCTTTGGGAACAGGCATGGCAATGGCTGCAGACCATCTGACACACGGTGCAGGTGAACCTCAAGAGGCACCTGAAGTGGAAGCGAAGGCTGATGATGATGTGGTGGAGGTGGATGTGAATGCAGGCAAGGAGAATGCCGAGACTGCTGCCACAGAACCAGCTGCCGAGACACAAGAGGCTGCTGCAGCCGCAGAGCCTGTTGCAGAACCTCATGAACCTGCAGCTGAGGTACACGAGGCAGCTACAGCTACCGTTGCGGATGCTGCTGCTCCGCAGGCACAATATGCAAGCGTTCAGGCTGCACCAGAGCCAGTGGCGGTAACTATAAACGTGAATGGAGCACAGGATGCCAATGTGGTTTCGGCAGAATCTCCCGCAGAGCATCAGGCTGTGGTGATGACCGACGAAGGAATTCATGTGGCTCAGGTGGATGATTCTGCCAGCTTCTCAGATGCATTTGCCGATGCACGTGCTCAGGTGGGAGCAGGAGGGGTGTTTGAATGGCATGGAAAGGTCTATAACACCTTCACTCAGGAAGAGTGGAACAACATGTCGCAGGCAGAGCGTGCAGAATGGCAGTCGCAGGTAGATTATGATGATGTGACCGACACTGCCCAGACCAGCGTGCATACGGCTACTTCTCATCATGCAACAGAAGCCCACGTGGAGGAAGTTCCTCAGGTGGAGGTTGCTCACGCAGAAGGACAGGAAGTGCCCGAGAATGCTTCTTATATCGACGAAGCTGCTCCAGAGGTGACAGCCAGTGCTGCCGATGACAGCGAGGTGCATGTGATAGGTGTTGCCGTACAGGACAATGGTCAGGGCGGTATGGCTACTATTGCCGGTTTGCAGTCTGGTGACGATATGGCTATGCTGATAGATGTGGATACTGACGGCACTGTGGATTATGTGGTGCATGATGACAATGGTGACGGCCAGATAAGCCAGGACGAGTGGCACGATGTGAGCAGCGACGGAATGAATACGGCTCAAGTGGTGGGCTCATATGTGGATGCTGCCCATCAGAATGGCGAGGATGCCATCGTGACCGACCTTGATACAGGCGAGCATTATCAGATAACGGAGAGCGAAGACGGTTTTGGAATGGCTTCTATGGATGATTCTTCGGCCGACATGGGTGCTCAGATGGCATGCAACGATGATATGCCAGACTATATGAATGATGCCGACCCAGACATGATGGATGCCTGACGGGACAATCCCAGACTCCTCACGAGAGGAAGATAGGGGAAATGTAACATGTAACGTTATACGATAAACTATCATGAGAGAGTCGGGCTGTGGTAACTTGTGGGCTATTGACCCATGCAACGCGGCCAGACTCCTCGTGACGCTAAAGATGTTGAAGCTATGGGAGTATTGTCAGTGGTGTGCCCGAACTGCCGCTCGCGCTTGTCGGTGCAGGATGTGCCTGGTATTCAGGATAAGATATTGGCCTGCCCGATATGCAAGTATAAAGCCAAGGTGAGTCTGTACCAGATGGGGCAGGCCGGCAAGGGCGGCCAGGGAGCTTCAGACGAAGCAACCCGCCTGCCTGGTTCGTTCGGCCAACAGGTGAAGACCGATACGGGGCAGATGAGAGTGCTGCAGACCGGCCAGATATGCGAACTGCGTATGGGTAGCCAGGTGCTTGGACGGCTTGCCCAGTCGGGTACTGCCGACCTGCAGATAGGCAGCGATACGTATAGAGACGAATATATGAGCCGCAGGCACGTGCAGATAGATGTGGTGCGTACAGCGCTTGGCATCGAACACCATTTGGTGGAGATTGGTTCGAAGAATATTATCCAATTAAATGGACGCGATATTATGCGTGGTGACGAGATAGTTCTTAACTTTGGGGATAAACTTACATTGGGCAAAACAGACATAGTGCTGGAGGAGACCAATGACGAAGCAACAAAAGTGATATGAAGATAATAATAAGACAGCCGCAGTGCTTCACAGAGATAGGAAGGAAGGAGAATCAGGAGGATTACCTGTGGCCAAGTCCAAAGGAGACAACTGCTGCCTGCCGCGTATTCCTGATGTGTGACGGAGTGGGCGGGCAGGATCATGGTGAAGTGGCCAGTCGCACGGCTGCTACAGCACTGGGAACCTATCTGAGCAATCATGTGCCTGAGGACGGGAAACTGACAAAGGCGTTGTTCGAAGAGGCATTGGCACATGCTTATGACGCTCTGGACCAGGCCGACGCTACTGCCTCCAGCAAAATGGCCACCACTATGACTTGTCTGGCGCTTCACAGTGGAGGAGCATTGATAGCCCACATCGGTGACAGCCGGGTGTATCACATCCGTCCGTCGCTGGCTGATGCGAACGGACGCACGGGCATCATTTATCAATCTACAGACCATTCGCTGGTCAATGATCTGCTTCGTGCGGGCGAACTGACAGAGGAAGAGGCTGCCAACTTCCCTCATAAAAACGTCATCACACGTGCCATGCAGCCGCACATGGAGCGTAGATGCAAGGCTGATATATATAATGAGGAGGATGTGCAGGCCGGCGATTACTTCTTCCTCTGCTGTGATGGAGTGCTCGAGCAGTTGACCAACGACCTGCTGGGCAGTATCCTTGCCGATACATCCAAGGATGATGAAGCCAAGATAAAAGCCATAAAGGCTGTGTGCGATGGCAAAACCCGCGACAACTACACCTGCTGGCTTATTCCTGTGGAGTCTGTTGAGGGTGCACCGGTTTCGGCTGCAGTTGATGAGGATTTGGTGGCTGCAACGGTGGAGCCAGGAGAGAACACTGAGACGGAAGGGGCGAAGAAAGGTGCCACGCAGACAGATTCTCCTCGCGTTCAAGTGAAGTATGGACATCAAGGCAAACCTCATATAGGCCAGCCCAAAAAGACTGCACCGTCTTCTCCTGTCAAGAGACTGCTGGATTGGATGAAGATGGGGCGGATGAAATGGGGGGCAGTCATTCTTTTGTTGTGGTTGTGCTCAATGGCAGCTGTCTGGTTCTATGCCAAAGGTGTGCCGTCTGGAGTGAAGGTGGAGATGGAATCTCTTCGGAAAAACATGAACAGATTCATTCCCAAAAGCAGTCCAGACTCGGTAAAGGACAGCGCTCACAACCGGGAAAAGAGGACTATCCACGTCAAACAGAATTCGGAAGCTCCTACTTCTGAGCCGGACACAACCAAAACGGAAAACTGATGGAGGAGCGTAGGGAGATACATGTGCTCTACTTCAATACGCGTGACGAAATGGTGCGTGTTGACCTTCGCAAGGTGGGCTACTTCAGGGCAGACAGGAATTACACCGATGTGTATTTCCTCAATGGCTATCATGTGACGTTGCCCACCAATATGGCAGAGATAGAGCGAATGCTGGAGGAAGTGCGTGCAAAGGTGATTACCGTCCCCTTTGTGCGCATTGGCCGTAGCATGATAGTCAACCTCTCCCACATCATACACATCAATGTGCTGAAGCAGGAACTGACACTCAGCGATATGCATTCCGCGAGTGTACTGCGGGTGGAGGTACAGAAGGAGGCACTGAAAAAACTAAAGGAACTTTATAGCAACAAAGAGAAAGCATGATGAAAATCATAGTGGGAAGAGGCCGGAGCAAGGCTACCCAGAGAATGGAAATCAATGACCCGACGGTCAGCCGCGAGCACTGTTGGCTCTCTGACAATGGCGACGGCACTTACACGCTGGAGAACAAGAGTGCGCAAGGTACAATGGTCAACGGCCGTCAGATATTGAAAACCAAGGTGACAGCCAATACCTTTATCCAATTGAGTCCCAATACTACGGTAAGGGTTGCTGACCTTCTGCCCCTTCAATCTGCCCCTTCACCACATGTACAGACAGGTGCACCGACTCAGCCTGCTGCTCCCGAATATTCCATCAAGCATCTTCAGTACGTGTGGGATGAATATCACGGACGGATTCTTGATATTCAGAGAAACCAGCACAGCATCAATGTTCTGCGCAGTGCATCTCCCTTGTTTACCTTGGGAAGTGGTGCTGTTGCTGCATTGGCAAGAGCTTTGGGATGGGGAGATTCCGTCTTCAGTTTGACTATCATCCTCACCGTCATCGGCTTGGGACTGATGGCGTACAGCTTTGTGAAGGGCTTCAATGACCATAGCATAGACGACAGGGAGAGAGCTACCGAGGATTTCCAGAGTAAATATGTGTGTCCGAATCCCAAGTGTCACCAATTCATGGGTAACACGCCTTATAGTCTGCTTCGTCAGAAAAAGTGCTGTCCCTCCTGTAGATGCAAATTCACCGTGAAATGATGAGCCGTCTGAGTGTTTTCTTTCTCCTTCTCTCTGTCCTTTCGTTTCTTCCTGCGAGGGCAGAGACATACGTAGTGGTGGTGGGTGTTGCCAATTATCAGAACGTAAGAGGGCTGGCTCTCACCGAGAATGATGCCAAGACAATGGCTTCACTCTACAAATCTCACACGCGTAATGTCATCACTATGACAGGCCGTTATGCCACTCGTGCCAATATCCTCAAGGCAATGAATGACCAGTTTACCAGAGCCAAGAAGGGCGATATGGTTGTTTTCTTCTTTAGCGGTCATGGCTACGAGGGCGGCTTCTGCCCCTATGATATGGGTAGGAAATATCGGAATGCGCTCAGTTATGAGGATGTCTATTCGGTGTTCCGGCGCAGTAAGGCCAGCAGGAAAGTGGTGATAGCCGATGCCTGCATGTCTGGTGGTCTGAGGAAGGAGAAACCTTCGGGCGCATCGGCAAGGAAATCTTCTGATGTGCTGATGTTTCTCTCTTCGCGCACCAATGAGTATTCTATCGAAAACAGAAAGATGCACAATGGATTCTTCACCGCCTATCTTGATAGAGGGATGCGTGGGGCGGCAGATGCCAATAAGGACAAGGTGGTGACTGCCAAGGAACTCTTTACCTATGTGAGCAAGGGCGTGAAGCAGTTGAGTGGCAATAGGCAGCATCCTGTCATGTGGGGGAATTTCAGCGATGATTTCGTTGTGATGGACTGGCGATGAGGCTGGGGTGGCGGGAGAAAGCGGCCATCCCCCTCTGCGCTTGGTGCTGCAGAGGGGGATGGATGCTGTTGGGATGCAGCTGTGATTAGAGCAGCTGGTTCATGCGGGCGATGTATTTGCCCAGGATGTCGAACTCGATGTTTACCTGGGTGCCTACTTCGAAGGTGTGGAAGTTGGTGTGCTCCCATGTGAAGGGGATGATGCATACCTGGAAGGTGTCGCTTGTGGGACGGCATACGGTGAGGCTCACGCCGTTGACCGTTACGCTTCCTTTATCCACGCAGAAGTAACCCTGGCGTACTGCTTCCTTGCTGCTCTCGTATTTGAAGGTGAACTGATGGCTTCCTTCCTGGTCGTCGATGGCGATGCAGGTGGCTGTCTGATCTACATGACCTTGCACGATGTGGCCGTCCAACCGGCCGTTGAGTATCATGCTGCGCTCCACGTTGACCAAGTCACCCACCTTGAGCTGTCCCAGATTGGTGCAGTTGAGTGTCTCGCGCATGGCTGTTACGGTATATTGACCGTCCTTTATCTCTACCACAGTGAGGCACACGCCGTTGTGTGCCACGCTTTGGTCTATCTTCAGTTCCTCTACAAACGGGCACGAGAGGGTGAAGTGCACGTTGTCCTGCTCTGTTCTGATGGCCTCCACACGGGCCATTCCTTCGATGATACCTGAAAACATAGTCGTATCTATTTCCTTGTTATGGTTTCTTTATTATTCTCGGTGTACCCCCAATAGGGCGTTGAGGACAAAGGTACAGGTTTTTGCGGGAACTGTATCAATTCCTTTGCCAAAAATCACCAACTGGCTGTCTCTATAGTGTCAACGGGCTGCCACTTGCATCGCAGCACGCTGCGCTCTCCCTTGCAGCGCGCTTGCTTCGTGTGGTCAGTGCTATACCAGCCAAGATGAAGGTCATTCGCATGCAGCTGGAAGGGAATATGGTGTCATTTGACTATTGACTACGTGGGAGAGTTGGGACTTTGTTCCCGGCTCACCAAAGAAGTGAACCTGGAATTCCTGTCGGCCTGTGCATGGGTGCAGAGGCTGCCTGCTGTGAAGCGGGCAGGTACCTGTTGTATATCGAACATCGTGGTGCATGGGAAGGGGCATAGGGGAAACGTGTGGGAGTTATGCCCTTTCCATCGAAAAAAAAGTCAAAGATTGCTTAAAAAGAACAACACTCTGTTGCCAGTATCAGCAAAAGGGGATAAATTTGCAGAGAGGTTAAACCCATGGCTGCAGATGTGGTCATACATTCGACAAGAAATCATCATTTGACGAGAACAATGGAAAGACGAACAATGGCAACCTGTGCTCTGGCTTTTTGCTGCGCGATGGCAGCGAAAGCTCAGACGGCATGGAACCTGCAGCAATGCATCGATTATGCGTTGACCAACAACATTCAGATTCAGAAGAACCGCATCAGCGAGCAGCAAGGTGAGGTGGCTCTCTGGCAGGACAAAGGCGCTTTGTTTCCCAGTTTGAGCTTCTCCACCAGCCACACCATGGGCTACCGACCCTTTGAGGAGGGAACCAACATCGTGCAGAACGGTCAGGTGACCAACACGAAGAACAAGGTGACTTACCAGGGAAGCTACGGACTGAATGCGCGGTGGACAGTGTGGAACGGCGGAGTGAACCAGAAGAACATCGAGAAGCAGAAGGTTCAGAACGAAATCACACGACTGAACACCGAGCAGAGTGAACTTACCATCCAGGAGCAGATAGCCCAGTTGTATGTACAGATAATGTACACGAAAGAGGCTGTGCAGGTGAATGAGAAGTTGCAGAAGACGGCTCAGAGCCAGTATGAGCGTGGTGTGGAGATGATGAATCAAGGGCAGATGGCCAAGGCAGATGTGGTGCAGCTGGAGGCACAGCTGAGTAGTGCACGCTATGATGTGACCAGCAGCCAGACTCAGTTGCTCAACTACAAGCGCCAGCTCAAGGCTCTTCTGGAACTTGATCTCAACACCGAATTCGATGTGAGCGGGCAGATACCTACCGACGAACAGGTGCTCGCGCTGATTCCCAGTGCACAGGAGGCTTATGCCAAGGCTCTTGAGAGCCGTCCGGAAATAAAGAGCGCCCAGTTGGCCATCGATGCTGCCAATATGCAGATGAATATTGCCAAGCGCGGATATTATCCATCGATTAGCGTATCGGCAAGTCTGGGTGACAGCCATTATAGTGCCAGCCGCAACGACGTAGGCAAGCAGATGAAGGACAATCTGAACCTGAGTGCGGGCGTGACAGTGAGTGTACCCATATTTGACAACCGCTCCAATCGCTCTAATGTGAAGTCTGCCCGGCTGGAGCAGGCCAATAGCAAACTCGACTTGCAGGACAAGAAGAACTCGCTGAGCAGCACTATCGAGCAATATTGGATAAGTGCCAACAGCAACCAGCAGAACTTCCTGGCAGCCCGAGACCGCGTGAAGAGCCAGGAGGCCAGTTATGAACTGCTCAACGAACAGTTCCAGAACGGACTGAAGAATACCGTGGAGGTATTGCAGGGAAGAGACAATGTGATAAGTGCTGAGCAGGATCTGCTGCAGAGCAAATACACCACGCTGCTCAATGTGCAGTTGCTCAAATTCTATACAGGTGAACAGATAGCCCTTTGACAAACGATTATAAAGAACGAAGCAAGATATGAAAAAGACAAATACATGCAAGGCTTTGGCAGCAATGATGCTGTTGGGTGCTGCAATGATGACTGGATGTTCCAAGAAAACAGGCTTTACCTACAGCGAGGCAGAAGCGGCCAAGCAGGATATCGTGAACAGTGTGACGGCCACAGGTACCATTGAACCCGTGACAAGTGTGGATGTTGGTACGCAGGTGAGCGGTGTCATCAGCAAGCTGTATGTGGATTACAACAGCGTGGTAAAGGCGGGCGAGGTGATAGCCGAACTGGATAGGACCAACCTGATGAGCGAACTCAGCAGCGCGCAGGCAAGCCTCAAGAGCGCACAGAGCGAACTTGACTATCAGAAGACAAACTATGAGCGTTACAAGACACTCTATGACAAGGGACTCATCAGCGCCAATGACTTTGAGCAGGCACGTCTTTCATACGTACAGGCACAGCAGAAAACCCAGCAGCAGAAGGAGAGTGTGAAGAAGGCGCAGACCAATCTGGGATATGCCACAATCACCAGCCCCATAGACGGAGTGGTGCTTAGCAAGGAGGTGGAGGAAGGTCAGACTGTGGCCTCAAGCTTCAGTACACCTACTCTCTTCAAGATAGCACGCGATTTGACTGACATGAGAGTGATAGCAGATGTGGATGAGGCCGACATAGGTGACGTGAAAGAAGGCCAGCGTGTGACCTTCACCGTGGATGCTTTCCCTGATGATACCTTCGAGGGACAGGTGACCCAGGTGCGCCAGGAGGCTACTACAGAGAGCAACGTGGTCACTTATGAGGTGGTTATCAGCGCTCCCAACGATGACTTGAAACTGAAGCCCGGACTCACGGCCAATGTGGTCATCTTAACCATGGAGGCCAAAGATGTGCTGGCTGTACCCAGCAAGGCTCTCCGTTTCACTCCACGTGAAGCAATGCTCAACAGCGATGAGACCATCACCGATACCGATGCCAAGGAAAAGGTGTGGGTGAAGGAAGGTTCCAACCTGAAGGCTGTGGCTGTGGAGACAGGTATGACCAACGGCACTCTGACACAGATAACCAAGGGATTGAAGCCTGGTACACACGTATTGACAGAGGTGAATGCCATGCAGGTAGAGGCTGAGGGTGAGCAGCAGAACAGCAATCCGTTCATGCCCAGACCACGTAGCAAGAAGAACTCTAACAACAGTAAGAAGTAATGGAGCAGGATAGCCGTAAGGTGGTGATAGAGCTGCAGGATGTGCGACGGGAGTTTCACGTGGGCAGCGAGATAGTGAAGGCTCTGCGTGGAGTGAGTTTCAAGATCTACGAGGGAGAGTTTGTCACCATCATGGGAACGTCTGGCTCTGGCAAGAGCACCCTGCTCAACCAGTTGGGTTGCCTTGATACACCCACCAGTGGAGAGTATATCCTGGACGGAGTGTCGGTGCGTACCATGAAGAGGTCAGAGCGGGCTGTGCTTCGAAACAGAAAGATAGGCTTCATCTTCCAGAACTATAATCTTCTGGCCAAGACAACGGCTGTGGAGAATGTGGAGCTGCCCTTGATGTACAACAAACGCTACAATGCCAAGCAGCGCAGAGAGGCAGCCGTGTCGGCTCTGCAGGCTGTGGGACTGGGTGACAGGCTCGACCATAAGAGCAATCAGATGTCTGGTGGACAGATGCAGCGCGTAGCTATCGCACGAGCATTGGTCAATAATCCCGCTGTAATCCTTGCGGATGAGGCTACGGGAAACCTTGACACACGTACAAGTTTCGAGATTCTCGTGCTCTTCCAGCAGCTTTACCGCGAGGGACGAACCATTATCTTTGTGACTCACAATCCCGAGATTGCACAGTACAGCAGCCGCAACATCATGCTGCGGGACGGCAAGATACGTGAGGACAAGGTGAATACCAACATCCAGGATGCGGCTGCAGCATTGGCTGTACTGCCCAAGCCTGTGGATGACTAAGCGCTGCCGGGCAGGCGCAAATGAGTTTCCTGTCCGGCCTGTGTACATTATATATAGATATAAAAGAATATGAGTATAAAGAATCTACTCAAAGTTGCCATCAACGCAATACTGAGCAATAAGTTCCGCTCCTTCCTCAGCATGCTGGGAATCATCATTGGAGTGGCTGCCGTCATCATCATGATGGCCATCGGACAAGGCTCCAAGCAGAGTGTGAGGGCTGAGTTGAGCAAGATGGGAACCAATCTGCTCACCCTTCGCCCGGGTGCTGACATGCGAGGCGGAGTGCGCCGTGATCCCAGTTCGATGCAGACTCTCAAGATGGCCGATTACCAGAGCCTGCTCTCTGATGCCACGCTGGTAACGCACATCAGCCCTGAAGTGACCAGTAGCGGACAGGTCATCTATGGTGCCAACAACACCACTACATCACTCTACGGAGAATCGCCCGAGTATCTTGATATCAAGCTCTGGACAGTGGAGGAGGGCGATTGCTTCAACGAGGAGGATGTGAAGAAGAGTGCTAAAGTGTGCGTTGTCGGGCGCACCATAGTGAAAGAACTCTTCGGTGACAAGGATGCTCCCTGTGTGGGCAAGACTATCCGCTTCAAGAGCATACCGTTCCGCATCGTGGGAGTATTGAAGGCAAAAGGCTACAACTCATGGGGTATGGACCAGGACAATGTGATTATCGCACCCTATACCACCGTGATGAAGCGTATAGCCGCACAGACCTATTTCAACAGTATCAACATGAGTGCCTTGAGCGAGGACCTCAGTGATGCGGCCATCGAAGAGATAACGGGTATCATCAGGCACAACCATAAATTGAAGGACGATGCTGAAGACGATTTCACCATACGCTCGCAGCAGGAGATGATGGAGACTATGGGAAGCACCATGGACACTATCACCATCATCCTGGTAGTGGCGGCAGCTTTCTCGCTGCTGGTTGCTGGCATAGGCATCATGAATATCATGCTGGTGAGTGTGACAGAGCGTACCAAGGAGATAGGACTGCGCATGTCGGTAGGAGCACGCGGGGTGGATATCCTGAGTCAGTTCCTTATCGAGAGCATCATGATATCCCTCACAGGAGCAGTCTTGGGAGTGGCATTGGGCTACGGAGGCAGTTGGATAGCATCCACATTCTGCGGTCTGCCCAGCGATGTGCCCTTCTGGAGTGTGGGCGTGAGTTTCTGCCTGTGTGCATTTATCGGAGTGTTCTTCGGTTATGTGCCTGCCCGCAAGGCTGCCCGAATGGACCCCATCGAGGCTATCAGATATGAGTAACCCGCAAGCGGGTGCTCTGACAGGGACAGACCAACAGATTGTTAACTTCTAATTATAAGGAAAAGGACAGAGACTGAATGGCAAAGGACGAGAGTCGGCACCATATACTGGAAATCATGATTCACATTATGGCGTGGATGGTGATTTTCTTCTTCCCGCAGATGATGTTCGTGCGGGAAGAAGGCTTTGTCGGTGTCTTGTCCCACGCGATGCCCTTGCTTGTCAGTCCCGCTCTGCTTGCCATTGTCTTCTATGTCAATTACATCTGGCTCGTACCCAAGTATCTGAGGAATCACAATCTGCGTCGGTTTGTCATGCTCAACCTTATACTCATCATTGCAGCGCAGACGGCCAACGGATTCTGGAACTATTCGTGGCAGATGAGAATTGAGCGTATCCAGATAGACAAGTGGGAGAGTGAGGGTATGGCAGACTCTTTGCTTCTGGCTCGTTACCAGCAGGTGGTGAAGAACAAGACCCGACGGGATAGCGTGGAACCCCAATCGCAGGCTCCCAGAGGTTATGTGTATGACGACGAGGAGTTTCGTGCATCGCGCGAACCAGGCTGTTATGACAGGATGCTACCTGAGTCTGGTCGCCGTCATTGGCGCTTCTTCGGTGCCACGAAGGGTAAAGTGTGGATAGACTTGGTCATTGCCGTGCGCGATTTCATGGTTTATCTGTTGCTGGTGGTACTGGCTGTGGTGCTCCACATGAGTTTCCGCTTCCGCAAGGCCAATATGGCACGCAAGCAGGCCGAACTTCGTCAGACGGAGACCGAACTGCAGAGCCTGAAGAACCAGGTGAGCCCTCATTTCCTGCTCAATACGCTCAACAATATCTATGCACTTGTCGTATTTGACCAGGGAAAGGCGCAGGAGGCCATCATGAACCTCAGCCGCCTGCTCAGCCATATGCTCTATCAGAACCGCGATGCCTATACCACCTTGGAGCGCGAGGTCGATTTCCTGCGCCGCTATGTTG
>SAMEA104315431__coassemble_882_pt1 | contig 15747 bp, 14 predicted proteins | sample SAMEA104315431__metabat2_low_PE_028 | metagenome-assembled genome bin SAMEA104315431 (sample SAMEA104315431) | gut metagenome | biome: Monkey gut; feature: monkey-associated habitat; material: faeces | place: China | collected 2013
TGCACGGTGCTGTGGATGGTCACCAGACTCTGGCAGCGTGCGATGCTTCCGCCCGTCATGTTGGCTGCGATGCCTGCCGCATACTTGGCACTTGTGCTGATGGAGCCCTTGACCGTGAGGTCGTGCACGCTGCCGCTGAGCGAACAGAAGAGAGCCGCATGCTCGGCGCTGCGCTTCATGGCAAGCGTGACAGTATGCCCGGCACCGTCGAACTCGCCCGCAAAGCCATTGGCTGACGTGCCTATCATCAGCGCGGGATAGTCTGTCAGGTCAATGTCGGCCGTCAGTCTTCCTCGGGCTTTTGCCTTGCCATTGTTGACCAGGAGGGCAAAGTCGGCCATCTCCTGAGGCGTGCCTATCTCGATGAACAGGCTGTCGCCCTGGTCGGCAAGGTTGCTCACCTGCCTGTCGAGCCAGGGGATGCGGTTCTGCATAAACTCTCTGAGCCACTGCACTTCACCCTCATAGGAGCCTGCAGCGCGCGGATTGACCTGCACCTTGGTACCCAGGATGGGCCAGCGCAGGAAGTTGAGCTGCTGCGACCGGTGCAATTCACGCGCCAGGGAATCTATCAGCGCGGTGGCTCCTGCGGGTGTGATGCGGCCCGAAGTGCGCACCTCGTTCCACATGCCAATGAGTGAGTCGCAGAAAGCCTGGTCTCTGAAGATGCGCTTCAGGAGCGCCCGCGAGTTGCCCGCACCTCCCCTGGCCAGACTCAGGAAGTCGCCCTGGTCGTTGACGGGGAAGTATCGGTAGTCGTTGTCAAAGGCGATGTCGAAGTCCCAGATGGGGCCTACGCGGAAGAAGTCTTCACCCCTCTGCTTGGTCAGATAACAGCTCCAGAAGGCATCGGGATTGCCTGTCACCTCCTCGGTGAGGAAGTAGCGCATGAGACTCTCTTCGTCGAGATGGCGGCGAAAGTCGGTAGGACCGCCCTCAGGAGTGTGCAGCATGATGCCGGCCTCCATCTCGTTGAAGGCGTTCTGGATGTATTCGTACTGCCCTGGAGTTATCTCCGAGTCGCTCGGACTCTTGATGGTCACGGGATTGCCACAGATACTGCGGAACCAGGAAGCCTCGCTCTCGGCATATCCATCCAGCTCCACCAGATAACCGCCCGTGAGTGCTTCGCCCTCGCAGTCCTCTGGCATCATCTCCTCGATATTGACCCGATGGGCATCCACCGTGAGCTGGTCGGTGAGCTGGTAGTTTCCCCGATACTCGCCATTGAGGATGACATCCACCGGCTGGCACCATGGAACGTAGGAGAAACCCATACGCCGCCCCATCTCAAAGGCCACTATGTTGCGCATCAGCGTCTTGTCGGAATAGTTGTTGATGAGTGTCCACTTCTTGCATTTGGCCGGCGACTGGAGCGCAGAGCCCTTGAAGATGCGGCTGGAGAGGTCGAACTTGATTCTGTAAGGCTTCTTCGGATGGCTCATGCTGGCATTTCCCCTGAGTCGGGAAGTGCCTGTCTGCCGCTGTATCCTGGTGCCGTCATCATAGATGAAGTCTATCTGCGACTGCAGGTTATGCTCCTTGTCGTAGGGATCGACAGCCCCTGCGGTGTGGATGCTGACGGTAGGCAGATTGGTGAGCTGATAGTAACGCGAACCGTCGCCCTCGCCTGCGTGACCGTAGAAAGCCAGTTCGGCTATGTTGCAGCGGGCATCATGCGGCCCCACGTAACGCACATAGCGAAAACCACGGCTCACGCTGACAGGAGCGGATGACATCTCTCCTGCCTGACCCTCAACCTGTATGACGTGGAGCGGAACGGCATCGAGAAAGTCGGGGCGGTTGGCTCCCTCGAATACTCCCAGAAGCGTGCGCTTCGGCCCCAATCCGTCCCTCCTGGGCATCCAGCCCACTCGCGTAATCACATGAGCCTGGCCCAAATCGAGACCAGCCCATGTGAGACTGCGCTCATAGCTGGCAAAGTAGGTGTCGGGATTGCCGTCGAAGGCGCATGCAATGGTGTTGACCTGGGTAGAGGCAACGCCAGTGGAATAGTCCACGCTCTGCTCCGTGCCTATCACAAGACCTGTGAGCTGGGAATCCTGAGCCTGTGCCGTGAAAGAGGCAAAGAACAGCAGGGGGAGGATATGCAGTAGTTTTCTGAGGTTCATATCGGTTGTGACAAAGGGTGAATGGCAAGTGCAGACATCTGCATCCGCCCTTACAAAATTAGCAAGAAATACTGAGAAACGCGCTTCGGAGGGCTGTTTTCTTGAGCACAATGCCTCATTTGGCGACTCAAGAAGCGCAGAAACAGGATTGAGGAGCCACAGAAACGTCTGCCCAAGCAGACTGATACGCCAGAGGAAACAGGCCAATCGCCTTTTTGAAAACCTTTTTGACCCAAAGTTCACCCTCATCCCGAAAAATCTTCGTATGTTTGCATACAATATGGAAAAGGGTATAAAGAAAAAGACACATTATATATTGGTGGATGCGGAATACGCTGATGCCGTGGCAGGCAGGCTGCGCAACCACTATGCCCAGGTGCTGGGACGCGAAATGCCCAGGCTGGACTTGGCCGACTGGCTTACCTGCTGTGCGCTGGACTGCGGACTGCAGCAGGGTGAGAACAACGTGGAGGTGTGCATCTTCCACGAGCCTGGCAAGGAGGAGCTGGAGCACTTTGTGCCCGCCCACTTGGCCAACGAACTGGACAAACAAGGGTTTGACGTGCCCGGACTGGCCGACTTCACCGTCAACTGTGCCGTGAAGGAGAATATCGTGGAAGGGGCTCCCCTGCCCGTGCAGGCTGCTCTCTTCATCCTGCACGACAAGGGTCAGGGGCCGGTAACACTCATTGCCGATGCCTGCGAGCACTTGCAGGATCTGCGACGCGCCGCCACAGAAGCTCCATCGCACCCCTTTACCATCATGGATATGGAGCAGCAGATGGGTACTCCCGGGCATGTTGTGCTGGGATTCAGCATGGTACACGCCATGGGACTGAGCCAGCAGGATCTGCAGAGATAAACGGCCGGGGACAACAGACAAGCAAACTGAAAACGAACAAACAAACATAGATATGGGAAGAATACTGATTATCGGAGCCGGAGGTGTGGCTACTGTAGCCGCCCACAAGGTATGCCAGAATCCCGAGGTGTTTACCGAGGTGATGATTGCCAGCCGCACTGAGAAGAAGTGCATAGCACTGGCCGAGGTGTTGAACAAGAAATATGGCACACAGGTGCGCACAGCACAGGTGGATGCCGACAGCGTGGAGCAGCTGGTGGCTCTGTTCTCTGACTACAAGCCTGAACTGGTGCTCAATCTGGCCCTGCCTTATCAGGACCTCACCATCATGGAGGCTTGCCTGCAGACAGGATGCAACTATATGGATACGGCCAACTATGAGCCCAAGGACGAAGCACACTTTGAGTACAGCTGGCAATGGGCTTACCGCGAGCGCTTTGAGCAGGCTGGACTGACTGCCATACTGGGCTGCGGATTCGACCCCGGAGTGACCAGCATCTTCACAGCATATGCTGCCAAGCACCACTTTGACGAAATCCAGTATCTGGACATCGTGGATTGCAACGCCGGCAACCACCATAAGGCTTTTGCCACAAACTTCAATCCCGAGATCAACATACGCGAGATCACACAGAAGGGACTCTACTGGGAAAACGGCAAATATATCGAGACCGAGCCCATGGAGATACACAAGCCTCTCACATATCCCGGCATCGGACCCAAGGAGAGCTACCTGCTGCACCACGAGGAGATAGAGTCGCTGGTGATCAACTACCCCACCATCAAGCGCGCACGCTTCTGGATGACCTTCGGCCAGCAATATCTGACCTATCTGGATGTCATCGAGAACATCGGAATGGCACGCATCGACGAGGTGGAATACAAGGCTCCCAAGGCCGACGGCAGCGGCGAGGAAGTGGTGAAGATAGTGCCTCTGCAGTTCCTCAAGGCTGTATTGCCCAACCCTCAGGATCTGGGTGAGAACTACGAGGGAGAAACCTCTATCGGTTGCCGCATACGCGGTATGAAGAATGGCCAGGAGCATACCTACTACGTGTATAACAACTGCTCGCACCAGGCTGCCTATGAGGAGACCGGCATGCAGGGAGTGAGCTACACCACAGGAGTACCTGCCATGATAGGCGCCATGATGTTCATGAAGGGCATCTGGAAGAAACCAGGCGTGCATAATGTGGAGGAGTTTGACCCCGATCCATTCATGGAGCAGCTCAACAAGCAGGGGCTTCCTTGGCACGAACTGCACGACATCGACCTGGAGCTCTAATCGGTTCCTCACACCATATACATTATTATATATATACTATAGAATATGGCAGCAGCAGACAACGCGGCTAAACTGAAAGCGCTTCAGGCCGCAATCACAAAGATAGAGAAAGACTACGGCAAGGGCTCGGTGATGAAACTGGGCGACGAGAAGATAGAGAACGTGGAGGTGATACGCACAGGCAGCATTTCACTGGACTACGCGCTCGGAGTGGGCGGCTATCCCAAGGGTCGCATCATAGAGATCTACGGTCCGGAGTCTTCTGGTAAGACCACACTGGCCATCCATGCCATCGCCGAAGCACAGAAGGCAGGCGGCATAGCTGCATTCATCGATGCAGAACATGCCTTCGACCGATTCTATGCAGCCAAGTTGGGAGTGGATGTGGATAACCTCTTCATCTCGCAGCCAGACAACGGCGAGCAGGCACTGGAGATAGCCGACCAACTGATACGCAGCGCCGCTATCGATATCGTAGTGGTGGATTCTGTGGCAGCGCTCACACCTAAAGCAGAGATAGAGGGCGATATGGGCGACAACAAGGTGGGTCTGCAGGCCCGCCTCATGAGCCAGGCTCTGAGAAAGCTCACCGCCACCATCAGCAAGACAAACACCACCTGCATCTTCATCAACCAGCTGCGCGAGAAGATAGGCGTGATGTTCGGCAATCCCGAGACCACCACAGGCGGTAACGCTCTGAAGTTCTACGCCAGCGTGAGACTGGACATCCGCAAGGGTGCAGCCATCAAGGACGGCGACAACATACTGGGCAACGAGGTGCGCGTAAAGGTGGTGAAGAACAAGGTGGCTCCTCCATTCCGCAAGGCAGAGTTCGAAATTACCTTTGGCGAAGGCATCAGCCGCATCGGCGAGATAGTTGACCTGGGCGTCAAGTTCGGCGTCATCGAGAAGAGCGGTTCGTGGTACAGCTACGGAGGAAGCAAGTTGGGACAGGGCCGCGAAGGTGTGAAAAACCTGCTCAAGGACAATCCCGAACTGGCCGAAGAGATAGCCGCCAAGATAGTAAACGCTATGAACGGCACTCCCGAAGCCGAAGAAATCATCGAGGAAGGAATGCAGTAAGGGAAAGATTGAGGGAGCGGCTTCTGGATTTACAGCCAAGCGACTGGGCATTATGCCTGGTCAGAGCAAATGCTGATTGGACCTGCCATCCCGAGGTTTTGGTTTAGAGAGGAGCATTCATAGGCGATTAGAGAGAATGCTGTGCCGGACTGGCTAATGAAGTTATAGCTTGGAGGTCAGGCGGCCAGCCGCTTCGCCCGACAGGAGTGATGCATTTCCCCAACTGGGAAAAACGTTTCACCCTATTGGAGAAAGCATTTTACCCAGACCGAGAACCCATCTCCCACATTCCCGAATAATATCCAGCCCCTTCTCACCTCCTATCAAAAGGAGGTAGGGAAGGGGCTTCCTTTATATATATAATAATGTATAAAGAGCGGAGGAGCCTTTTGCCCCATGGCCACGAACCAAGAAACAATCCCGTTTTTGGCAGAATTTTGTGACAGGATGGCAGAATTGCCGACACGAAGCATGACGTAACTGACGAAAGGTAATGCTTTATCCTGCCCAACAGCACTTTGGCACAGCCTTTGTGACTATTAGGGTGTGCATCGTGGCACAAAGAACTCAATTCAAGAATATAAAAAATAAAAAATATACAACTATGGGAAAGATTATTGGTATAGACCTGGGTACGACAAACTCTTGCGTATCTGTGTTTGAGGGCAATGAGCCCGTTGTAATTACCAACAGTGAGGGTAAGCGCACCACTCCCTCTATTGTGGCATTCGTAGATGGTGGCGAGCGCAAGGTGGGTGACCCCGCTAAGCGTCAGGCTATCACTAACCCCAAGAAGACCATCTTCTCTATCAAGAGATTCATGGGAGAGACCTACGACCAGGTGCAGAAGGAAATCGCACGTGTACCTTATACAGTGGTACGTGGCGACAACAACACTCCCCGCGTGGAGATAGACGGACGCCAATACACTCCTCAGGAGATTAGCGCCATGATTCTGCAGAAGATGAAGAAGACTGCAGAGGACTATCTGGGCCAGGAGGTTACAGAGGCCGTCATCACTGTGCCTGCCTACTTCTCTGACTCACAGCGTCAGGCTACCAAGGAGGCCGGTCAGATTGCCGGTCTGGACGTAAAGCGTATCGTGAACGAGCCCACAGCAGCAGCTCTGGCTTATGGTGTGGATAAGGCTCACAAGGATATGAAGATTGCCGTGTTCGACCTTGGCGGTGGTACATTCGATATCTCCATCCTGGAGTTCGGTAGCGGTGTGTTCGAGGTTCTTTCTACCAACGGTGATACTCATCTGGGCGGTGATGACTTCGACCAGGTGATTATCGACTGGATGGCAGAGGAGTTCAAGGCTGAGGAAGGCATCGACCTGAAGCAGGATCCTATGGCTCTCCAACGTCTGAAGGAGGCTGCCGAGAAGGCTAAGATTGAGTTGTCAAGCACAACCACCACAGAAATCAACCTGCCCTACATCACTGCAGTGGGCGGTGTACCCAAGCACTTGGTGAAGACACTGACACGTGCTAAGTTCGAGCAGCTGGCCGACGGCCTGATCCAGGCTTGTAAGGTTCCCTGCCAGAACGCCATGCGTGATGCAGGTCTGTCCAACAGCGATATCGATGAGGTAATCCTTGTGGGTGGTTCAAGCCGTATCCCCGCCGTGCAGAAGCTGGTAGCCGACTTCTTCGGCAAGGAGCCTTCTAAGGGTGTCAACCCCGATGAGGTAGTGGCTGTAGGTGCTGCCATTCAGGGTGCAGTGCTCACAGGTGACAAGAGCGACATTGTGCTGCTCGACGTTACTCCCCTGTCAATGGGTATCGAGACTATGGGCGGCGTGATGACACGTCTGATTGACGCCAACACCACCATCCCCTGCCACAAGAGCGAGGTGTTCTCTACAGCTGCCGACAACCAGACAGCAGTGACCATCCACGTGCTTCAGGGTGAGCGTCCAATGGCCAGCCAGAACAAGAGTGTAGGCCAGTTCAACCTTGAGGGTATTGCTCCCGCACGTCGTGGAGTGCCTCAGATTGAGGTTTCATTCGACATCGATGCCAACGGTATTCTGAAGGTATCTGCCAAGGATAAGGCTACCGGTAAGGAGCAGACCATCCGCATCGAGGCTTCATCCGGCCTGTCAAAGGAGGAGATCGAGCGCATGAAGGCTGAGGCAGAGGCTAACGCCGATGCTGATAAGAAGGAGCGTGAGAAGGTGGATAAGATGAATCAGGCCGACTCAATGATCTTCCAGACCGAGAACATGCTGAAGGAGAGTGGCGACAAACTTCCTGCTGACGTGAAGGCAGAGGTAGAGGCAGCCGTAGAGAAGCTGAAGACTGCCCACAAGGCACAGGACGTAGCTGCCGTCGATGCAGCTATCGCCGAGCTCAACAACGCTGCTCAGAAGATGTATGCAGCCCAGCAGCAGGCTGGTCCTCAGCCCGGTGCCGGCGCTCAGGCAGACTCTCAGCAGTCTCAGCAGAGCACCTCAAACGGTAACAACGACAACATTCAGGACGCAGACTTCGAGGAGGTTAAGTAATGCCGAAAGGTAAACACATAATAAACAATAAGCAAAAGCGTGCAGCTCAATGAGTTGCACGCTTTTTGCGTTTATGGGGGTTCTTGTTTCTTATGCCTTTGTTATGCGCTTGTTTATCGCTTATTTGCAGCACATTTGCAACACAACAAAAAAGTAGATAATGTGGGACTTGTTCCTACCAATACATACTAATGCATACTTAAAAGTAGAAAACATGCCAGCAATAGGATTTGAAATCAAACGCAAGTGTAAGGTCTGTGGTGAAGTGTTCCTTGCCAAGACTCTTGACAGCCAGTATTGTTCGCCTAAGTGCAGCAAGGTGGCTTGGAAACGAAAGAAGGACGCAAAGGAGAAGAACGAGAAACTGGATCGTTTGGCACAGCACATTCCTGACATTAGGGAATATGTGTCGGTGAAGGAAGCGGTGGCGATGTTCGGAGTGGAACGTACTACACTCTATCGGCTGATAAAGAATGGTACAGTTCCTGCCATCAACGTCGGTAAGCGACTCATCCGAATCAAACGCTCAGCCTTGGAGACGATGTTTCTCACCAGAAAAGAAAGTCTTGCAGAAAGAGAGAAACCTGTGCCCAGAAGATACAGTATGGAACCAGAGGACTGTTATACCATTGGTGAGATATGCAACCTCTACCACATCAACGACAGCTCGGTATGGGCGCATATCCGCAAATATTCCATTCCGTCACGGCAGATAGGCAATTATGTGTATGTGCCGAAAGAAGAAATAGACAATTTGTATAAATCAGAAGTAGAATAAACCGAATATGAAGAAAGCATTATCGAACACCAAGGTGACCGGCTTGGCTTGTTGTCTCCTTTCTTATACACAGGGTACGATTCGATGAAAAGATACCACTCGTTGTCATGGTGAACGGACTTGCGCAGCTTCACGGTCGGTTGAGTCTGTAAACCGAACCATCTCTACACCACAATGGGATATGTCGTCCATTGCCCGTGTATTGCCTGACGGCTCGTTCAACTACAAGCCGAAGCGTGACGTAAATGGCATTATCCAATGCAAGTCACGCATAGACCAAGAGGCTTGCATCTATGCTGACAACGTGCGCAAACTTCGGCAGCATGAATATGACAATGCCGCCCTGTATTCCGACCGTGAGGAAGAAATCATTGAACAGAATGAACGTAGCGCACAAGACTTCATTAAATATTTCATTGACATCATAGACAAACGCCATCCCAATAGTTCCAATGCCATCATTGTGAATTGGAACCGTGTGGGTGAGTTGTTGAAGATGTATTCAGAAGGAAAACCAATACCTTTCAAGAGCGTAACGGTGAAACTGTTGGAGGACATCAAGATGTTTCTGCTTCGCGCTCCTTTGGGAGGGAACAAGAAAGGGACGGTGTCACGCAATACCGCCTCTACCTATTTCGCCATTGTCAAGGCAGGAGTGAAGCAAGCTTTCATTGACGAATATCTCACAGTGGATGTGAGTGCCAAGGTGAAAGGCATTCCATCGGAAGACAAGCTGCGAGCATCGCTCACTCTTGACGAAGTGAAGCGATTGGCTGATACCCCTTGCGAGAGTGATGTACTTAGACGCGCTTCTTTCTTCTCTATCATGACAGGTTTGCGTCATATAGATATCAAGAACTTGAAGTGGAAGCAAATATCACAGACAAGCAACGGCAGCTGGCGCATAGATATCTCACAGATAAAGACAAAGGTGGGTGCATATCTTCCCATTTCCGACCAGGCGTATGCCATGTGTGGTACTCGTCCTGAAGACGAGGAGCTTCTTGTTTTTGCAGGGTTGCAGAACGCTGCCTGGATTTCGAAGCCATTGAAGAAATGGATAGAGGCTGCTGGCATCAAGAAACATATAACCTTCCATTGTTTCCGACATTCGTATGCAACGCTCCAGTTGGAACTTGGCACGGACATCTATACAATCAAGTCGATGCTTGGACATACCAATGTAAAGACCACCCAAATATACTCCCACATCGTTGACTCAGCAAAGGAAAAGGCTGCCAACACTATACACATTGACAATTTGCAGAGTCAGCAACCAATAATATAGATTTTACGCTTGGTGGCGATTGCCACCTTTGATAGTCAATGAGTTATACTCATCCTTTATTCTATTTCCACCGCATTCCCCTCATTTGCCACCATACAGATGAGGGGATTTTTCATTCCTAAACATCCGTTTTCTTATTGCTGAACTATTTCCATGTATTCCTGAGTGAAATTCTTGCTCAGGCAATGATTTATACATAACCAAACGAAAGCATCTGTCTTAACAAAATCTAAAATAATAGGGCAAACCAAGGGCTATGACAGGTGCTAATTGTGTGGGGCTGTTCCACTTGTTTTGCACCAATAAACAACCGGATATCTTTGCGGCACAATTCAAAAATATTCTAATCATGGAAATAGAAGTAAAATCGTTGGAGGAGATGCCGGGAGCATTGTCCTACCTTATCAAATCAGTTGAAGAACTGAAGAGAACTGTGAATGTCTTGCAAACTAAGCAAGAGAACAACAAGCCAAAATGGATGGATATGGATGAACTTTGCGCTTATCTGCCTTCACATCCAGCCAAGCAGACTGTCTATGGATGGGTTTCTGCCAAACAGATACCTGTACATAAGATAAACAAGGCTTTGGCTTTTCTGCAATCAGAAATAGACGAGTGGTTAAAGAGTAAGTCATGCAAGTCGGAGAATGATTTGATGCGTGAGGCTGAGGAATTCATCAACTCAAAAAAAGGCAAGGGTGTGGTATGGAGATAACAGACAGCTATCAGTTCTCGTTCTTCCGCAAGCCTATCCTAAATACGGAACCATTGCGAGCAGTCGGTATCATTGACATCTATCGTTATATCGTTGGGCATTATGCCATGCTACCGACTGCTGCCTTGCGCAATCTCACTAATAAGGCTGAAGCCAAGCGCTATAAAGCAACGCATTTTGACTATTGCACCTTTTCTGGTTTGTTCAGAAAGCGTAGAGAAGATGATTTGCTGATGCACTCCGGTTTGATGTGTATTGACTTTGACCATGTTCCAGATCTCATAGACTTGAAGCAACGATTGCTTGCTGATGAGTATTTTGAGACCGAACTTATGTTTGTCAGTCCGTCTGGTGATGGCTTGAAATGGATAATTGCTATTGATTTGCAAGGTATGGAACACTCACGTTTCTTTAGGGCAATAGCCAATTATCTTGCACATGCAGGTTATCCAAATGTGGATATGTCAGGGAGCGATGTTGCTCGTTCCTGCTTTCTGCCTCATGATCCTGATGTTTTTATTAATCCCAAATACGAAGAACATGTCAAAGAAAATATTTTCCGCCCAAGAATGGGAGAATGTCCATTCTGAAGCATTGGCAAGCAAGCTGAACGATGTGGAAAAGCAGACTTCATCCATCGTATATAGCGATGTGGAAGAAGACCTCAACCGAGTGGTCTGTGAAATTGAAAGTCTGCACATAGACATTGCCCCATCTTATAATGATTGGGTGAACTTAGGTTTTGCTATTGCTGATGGTTGTGGTGAAAGCGGTAGAACATATTTTCATAGGCTCAGCAAACTTCATCACGACTATAAATATGCAAAAGCTGACAAGCAATATACATATTGTCTGCAAGGCAAACGGCAAGGCATCACCATAGCCACATTCTTCTACATGGCTGAGCAAGTGGGTGTTTCTCTGAAAGGTAGCCAAATATCCATTTATCCAAATATCCAAAATGGAGAAACGGGTAAATGGGTAAAAGACGAGTGTGAATTGCCTGCATTTCCTGAAGGGTTGTATGAGCAATTGCCAGTGTTCTTGAAGGAAGTTGTTGACAATGCCATTTCTTCAGATGACCGAGGAACAATATTGATTGGATCCGTTGCAACACTCTCTGTATGTTTCCCTAATTTCTGTGGAGTTTATGATGAGCGTGTCGTTTATCCTAACCTTTACCTTTTCGTGACGGCAGAGGCTGGTATGGGCAAAGGGGCATTGACTTTGTGCCGAGAGTTGATAACACCCATCAATCGGCAACTCCATGAATTGACGAAAACTCTTGATGCGCAATATAAGGCAGACATGGCGGAATATACCAAGGGGAAGAAATCGGAAAATGCTCAAATGCCAGAACAGCCTCCTATAAAGACGCTCATTGTGCCAGCCAACAGCAGCGCAAGTGCATTCAAACGTATTGCAAAGGAAAATGATGGCATCGTGATTCTGTTTGAAACCGAAGGAGACACATTAAGCCAAACTTTGAAATCGGACTTTGGCAACTATTCGGATGTATTGCGGAAGGCATATCATCATGAACCATTAGGGGCAAACCGCGCCAAGGACAGAGAGTTCTACGATGTTGACAATCCACGCATATCCGTAGTCTTGGCTGGTACGCCAGAACAGGTATGTCGTCTCACGCCGACAGCTGAGGATGGCTTGTTCAGCAGATTTGCGTTCTACTTCATTCCATTCAAGAGAGGCTTTCGCAATGTGTTTGCCACAAGCGATGTATCACAATCAAAGAATGCAAAATTCAAGTTGTTGGGAGAGCGTTTTCTTCATTTGCGTGAATCTTTCATGCGGGAAGGCAACTACACGTTCTATATTCCAGAACACTTACAAATGCAGTTCTTGAAACACTATGAGAGTACCAACGATGAATGCTGTGACGAAGTGGGTAATGGTATGCAAAGCATCGTTCGCCGTATGGGATTGATGGCTTATCGCATCATGATGGTATTGACAGCCGTGAGGACATTTGAAACGGAAACGTTCAAACTTCCTCATGCGCCAGACGGTTCAGTTCATCTTTTCTGTCAAGAAGAGGATTTCCGTACTGCAATGAGTATCTGCGACACGTTACTTGCCCATTCGGTTTTCATCTACCGAAAACTGATGAGAGCCCAGAGGCACTCGGTTCCAGACCAGCAAGAAAAAAGTGTGGCTTCAAGGCGTAACGCTTTCTTCGAGTTACTGCCCAACACATTCACCAAAAAGGACTACGATGCTCTTATTGAAGCACAAAACGAGAATCGAAGCACAGCTTCAAAGTGGATAGATGTGTTCATAAAGGAGCGTCGGCTATGCCGAGTAGGACAGGGAATTTATCAAAAGAAAGAAGGGTGATTTTTAGAGTGGCAAGTTTGTGTTTTAGTGTCACTAAAACTGTAGCTTCATGCCATCAAGGCAAAACTCCGATTTACAATGGATGATATGACGTACTTTCCACTCTAAAAAATCACCAACACATCATACCTTTATTAAATATGAGACAATGACAAAAGTAAAAGATAACAAAGGTGGTCGCCCCAAGTTGGCTGACTATCAGAAGCGCACAAAGTTGGTGCGGATAATGTTTTGTGAGAATGATTTCATCTACATTCAATCCAAGGCATCAAAAGCAGGATTGTCCGTCAGCGAGTATTGCCATCAGGCAGCAATGGACAACCATATAAGAGAAACGATCTCTCCTGAATTGGCAAAGCAGATTCGTGATTTGTCGGGTATTGCAAACAATGTAAATCAGATTGCACACCAGATGCACATTGATGGTTTTGATGCCGTAAAGGAGCAATGCCTGCATATCATTGCTGCAATCAGCAGCATTATTAACCAAGTAAAGCCTATGCGTCATGATAGCTAAGATAATGAACAGGGTAGACTTTGGCGGTATCGTCAACTATGCCCATAATGACAAGAGCCAAACCAAGCGAGCCAATCTGTTGGCTCACGAAGGGGTATGCATAACGGACAACAAGAGTATTGCTGACAGCTTTTATGTTCAAGCTGCCATGCGTCCCAATCGCAAGAAACCAGTAAAGCATATAGCACTCTCGTTTTCTCCGCGAGACGCAGAGCGTTTTCCTGACAATGAAGAGGGTGACGCTCTTATGGCAGAGATTGCAAAGGAATGGTTGAAGCGTATGGGAATCGTCAATACGCAGTTTATCATAGCCCGCCATCACGACACCAAGCATCCACATTGTCACATTGTTTATAACATTGTAGACAATGACGGAAATGTTATCTCTGATAGAAATGAGCGTTACCGCAGTGCCCGCATCTGTAGAGCTTTGACAGAGGAATATGGTCTGTACATCGCTCGAAAGAACAGCAAAGAACAGAACTTGAATCGCTTGCGTCCGCAGCAAATTAAGAAAGCACAACTCAAAACTGCAGTATTGGATGCACGACAAGCGTCTAATAACTGGGGAAGTTTCATTGCAGAACTATCCAAACGGCATATAAGGATGCAGACGACATCCAATAAGTTGACAGATAAAGTCGTAGGATTGTCATTCTCCTTAGACGAAACGCATAGTGCTGGCTCCCGTTTAGACTCGTCTCTCAGCTATTCCAACTTATGTATATTCTTCGGTCAGGCATTGGAAGAATTGATCTTTCAGCCTCATGTCCAGGCTACGGAATGCGGCGGTGGTCCTACCAACAGTCAAGGTTGGCGTGACAAAGATGAGGATAAAGACAAGTGGAAACTTCAACAGCAAACAAAGTATAAACCTTCAAAACGCAGAAGATAATGAAAGAAGATATCATCGCTGCAAATCTCAGCAGCTTGCGCTCAGATATTCAAGCGTTGCCGCAAAGAATTGCGGAAGAACTAAATCAAAATGCTACTGAGCAATCAGATTCCTCACTGCAAATTGATGAGACTAAGGTGGCTAGCCTTATATCTGATGCTGTCAGCACCGCCTTGCAGTCTCGCCTTTATGATGACGAGAAGTATGTGGACAAACTCGTCTCAGTTTTCACAGAACTTGCCAATATGTATAATACGGTCACAGCTAACTGCAACAAAAATGCAGAGACTATAAATCGCAATATCCAACTGACGGAAAAGCGATATGCAGCAATGATGGTACTTATGCAAGCAAAGAAATCCAAGACAATAGAGCAACCACCCATACCACAAACCATGAAAGCCTTGCCACGATTTATATTCATGACATATCCCTGGTATTTGATAAAAAGAATGTATCGAAGTAAGCACTTTCGTCAGTTTCTGGTTATCTGCATGACTTGTGCCCTTGCCGTTTCTGTGTTCCTGACGATATTCTTGGCTTATGATAATGCGCAGTTGAGAGAATTTTAGTGAAGCATATTTGTCTATTTCGGTCAATTCATAAACTTTCTATTAAGTGAGAGCCTACTCATTCATAACAAAACATATAGGCGGCTCCGTTAGAATAATAAAAATACAAATAGACAATTATGATTTACGGTTACATTAGAGTCAGCAGCGACAAACAGACAGTAGAGAACCAACGTTTTGAAATCAACAAATTCTGCGAACGCAACAAACTTGTGATTGATGGTTGGATAGAGGAAACCATCAGTGGAACGAAAGCATACAACAAGCGAGAGCTGGGAAAACTTCTGAAGCGAGTACAAAAAGACGATCTCATCATTTGTGCAGAACTTTCCCGGCTTGGCCGCAACTTATTCATGATTATGGAAATCTTGAACATTTGCATGACAAAGGAGTGCCGCGTTTGGACAATCAAAGATAACTATCGCCTTGGTGACGACATCCAAAGCAAAGTGCTTGCCTTTGCTTTTGGTTTGTCTGCCGAGATTGAGCGCAACCTTATCAGTCAGCGAACCAAGGAAGCTTTGGCGCGTAAAAAAGCAGAGGGCGTTATACTTGGCAGACCAAAAGGGCGAAAGAGTGCTCCCGAGAAATACAAGTTACACGGAAAAGAAACACTTATTCGAGAACTGCTTAAAGCGAATGTTTCGAAGCGCAAAATTGCAAAGCTGTGTAAGGTTGATAGAAATACTCTTGATCGTTATATCAAGCATTTTTTGTCTGAACAGAACTGAGCGTTTTCGTGCAGCAGAGCGG
>SAMEA104315431__coassemble_1087_pt1 | contig 12782 bp, 7 predicted proteins | sample SAMEA104315431__metabat2_low_PE_028 | metagenome-assembled genome bin SAMEA104315431 (sample SAMEA104315431) | gut metagenome | biome: Monkey gut; feature: monkey-associated habitat; material: faeces | place: China | collected 2013
CCCTTCTCCACCAATACGCCCTTGAAGCGGTCGTTGGCAATGAGCAGATTGCCGTCCAGGTCGGCAAAATCCACAGCGGGCGAGAATTGGGCGGCTGCCGAGATGCCGCAGGACGTTTCGGTCATGCAGCCTACCATCACCTTCATGCCTAAGGCGCGTGCCGTGTTGACCATCTTCCAGCCCTCACGCATGCCGGTGCACTTCATCAGTTTGATGTTTATGCCCGTGAAGGCACCCATTATGCCGCGTATGTCGGCCAGCCTCTGTATGCTCTCATCGGCGAATATGGGCAGGGGTGACTGCTGTGTCACCCAGGCTATATCGTCCAGTCGGGTCTTGGGCATAGGCTGCTCCACCATCACCACACCCTGCTCGTGCAGCCACAGAATCATGTCGAGTGCCTGCTGCCTGTCCTTCCATCCCTGGTTGGCATCCACTGCAATGGGCAGAGGGGTGACGCTGCGTATGGTCTCTATCATCTCCTTGTCGTTGTCCCTGCCCAGCTTCACCTTCAGGATGTTGAACTTGTCGGCGCACTCCTTCGTCTTTTCGCGCACCACATCAGGCTTGTCGATGCCGATGGTGAAGGTGGTGGAAGGGGCTTTCGAGGGGTTCAGCCCCCATATCTGATACCAGGGCTGTTCCATGATGCGGCCCACCAGGTCGTGCAGGGCAATGTCGATCGCGGCTTTTCCTGCTGCGTTACCCTTGTCCAGCTGGTCGATGCAGGCGAGGATGTCTTCCATGCGGAAGGGGTTGTCAAACTGCTTGAGCACTTCGGCTGCACGGCCCAGAAACTGCATCACACTCTCTGTCGTGCCCAGTTCGGCCGCCAGGTAAGGCGGCATGCTGGCCTCTCCGTAGCCCGTGAATCCGTCGTAGTCCAGGCGAACCTGTATGTCGGGTGTGGTGCTGCGCGAGTATGTGGCCACTGTGAAGACGTGGCGCAACTTCAGTTCGTATGGCTCAAAGGTGAGTTTCAACTGCCTGCGTGCCTTCACCTTGCGGTTGACGGCAAACAGGGGAATCGGGTTTGTGGCAAGGGCTGCTGTAGCCAGTGCCGTATTTCGGAGGAATGTGCGACGTGTGGTCATATTTTGTATTCTTGGGGTTTATGATGTTGTGATGTGCCGGCAGTCCCGTTTCTGCCCCGACGGACAGGCGGCAGACTGTGCGCTCGCGGTCAGTTGTATAGTGGAATGCGGTCAGTTGTATAGTGGAATTCGGTCGGTAGTCTGTATCTTGGGGTCGCTGTTCACATAGGGCAGAATGCGTGCGGCAAACAGCAGACGGTTCAGTTCGTATTCGTCATAATCCTGGTCGGCAGGGTCGAAGCTGCCCGTGTGTACGCGGCCCAATGAGTGTATAAACCGCTTGCCGCCCAGGCTGAAGCCCACATGCACCACGCGCCTGGCACTCCCGTCGGCATTCTTCGAGCCGAAGAAGAGCAGGTCGCCGGGCTGCAGGTTGGAGAAGTCGCCGGCAATCTCGATGTGCTCGCCCACCAGCGCCTGCTGCGATGCATTGCGCGGTATGATGATGTCGTGCAGGTAGAGGACTGTGCGCACAAACCCACTGCAATCCACTCCCTTGGGCGATGTGCCGCCCCACATGTAGGGGACACCCATCAGCGTGTGGGCGGTGTGCAGTATGGAGGCGGCATCCCGAGGCACTTCCCTTCGCCACCGGCTCAGCTTCATGGCATCCTTCTTGCTGATGAAGCCTGTGCGGCCATCGGGAAATCCCACTTCGATGAATCCTCTTCTGGTGCCCAGGTATCTCAGCCGGTCGCCTCCCACAGCATCGCTCACGTGGGCCGACTTGGTGGATGGTTTCTCGTAAATCCATGTTGTGAGTGCCGTGACAACGGCCTGCTCGGCCCTGTTCCATTCGGTCAGTTGCTCCCGGCTCATGCTCTTCAGGGTAGATGTCAGCGTCCAGTGCTCGTAGCCTTCGGGCGTTCTGATGTGTGTCCATTCGTGGTGTCTGCCCAGTATCTCCACGGGCATTCCCATCACCGCTTGCGATTCCTGGCCTGCACTATAGGCGGCTTCGGAGCGTGTGTTGCAGGCTGACACGTTGACAAGACCATATTCGGGTGACTGGCCATACGCGGGTATGGCTGTGAGTGTGACTGCCAAGAGGCTGAAGGCCAGCAGTCGTAGGAGGTGGTTAGATAAAGAAGTCATTTGCCTTGTGGTACTCTTCTTATTGAAACAGATAAAGAGGGGAGGGAACGCATGGTGTGTTCCTTCCCCTCTTGGGATTGGTCGGCCCAGTGGGAATACAGGGCAGGGGATTGGTCTGAGCATTCATACTCTGATGTCCCCATCAGTCTGTCCCTTCCCACTTGGGGGAGTTTGGGTGTTGGTCTCACGCTCTGCTCACCGTCACCCGCTTGGGTGGGGCGAATGGTGCAGTGCACTGCATGTGCCATTGCAGCGTGCTGCATCGGTCATCGCAGCGTGCTGCGTTGGGCATCGCACCGTGGTGCATCGCCAGGAGCGTGATATTCCTTTCTCCGGGTCAGGTGGGCCGGCTGCAGTCAGCACCCCGGTGGAGGCGGCTGAGCCGGTGGCTGGCCCTTCGGCTTATTAGTCGTTCTCGGGACGAAGCTTGCGCACGGTCACGCCGGCCTGCCACATCTCGCTCTCGCGCATAGCCTTCAGCTCCTCGTTGAGCTTCTCGCGATAGTCGGGCTTGGAGTTGCTGTCGATGGAGATCTGAGCCTCGTTGCCGGTCTTCACAGAGTAGTACAGCCACTCCATCACGGGCTTGATGGCATCGTGGAAGCGGGGAGCCCAGTCCAGAGCACCGCGCTGAGCGGTGGTAGAGCAGTTGGCATACATCCAGTCCATACCCTTCTCACCGAAGAGGGGGCCAAGGCTCTGGGTCAGCTCCTCAACGGTCTCGTTGAAAGCTTCAGAGGGAGAATGGCCGTTCTCGCGCAGCACCTCGTACTGTGCCAGCAGCAGTCCCTGGATGGCACCCATCAGCGAACCGCGCTCGCCTGTAAGGTCGCTGGTTGCCTCGCGCTGGAATGTGGTCTTGAACATATAGCCTGCACCGATGCCGATACCAAAGGCCAGAGTCTTCTCCTCGGCATGGCCTGATGCGTCCTGATAAACAGCGTAAGAGCAGTTGAGTCCGCGGCCCTCCATGAACATTGTACGCAGTGAGGTGCCTGAACCCTTGGGTGCTACCATGATCACATCGATATCCTTGGGGGGAACCACACCTGTGCGGTCGTTCCAGTTGATGGCAAAGCCATGAGAGTAATACAGGGTCTTGCCTGCTGTCAGATAAGGCTTGATGGTGGGCCAAACCTGAATCTGGCCTGCATCAGAGAGCAGCATGCAGATGATGGTGCCCTTCTTGGCTGCCTCTTCCAGTGAGAAGAGAGTCTCGCCGGGTACCCATCCGTCGGCCACAGCCTTGTCATATGTCTTGCCTTTACGCTGGCCTACAATCACGTTGAAGCCATTGTCACGCAGGTTGCATGCCTGTCCAGGGCCCTGTATGCCGTAGCCCAAAACTGCGATGGTCTCGTTCTTGAGCACCTCGCGTGCTTTCTCCAGGGGAAATTCCTCGCGTGTCATTACCTCTTCGATAACGCCACCAAAATTCATCTTTGCCATTTTTCTAAATATTTTAGCTTAATGTTATTCTTTATCTCTCTCGCTGTCAGCCCTCGTGCCTGTGTGCTCCGATGGATTGCGCACGGTGGTCAGGCGGGCTTTGTGATATCGCGTGCAAAGTTACGAATTATAATCCAAATACGACTATTTAGAAGCATATTTTTGCTTGACAAGCTATTTCGCTTTCATTTTTACGCACTTCCACCTCCATCTCGTTGCTCTCTTCGCCCTGCTGAACGTAGAAGGAAAGCCTGTCGCCCATGTATGCTTCGGTCTTGTAGGCTATCTCCAGTCGCTTGGGAGGCTGCTCCTGGAAGCGCTCTTTGGGCAAGAGGTCCAGGATGTGCTCTATGTACTTGATGCTGTTGATGTGCCCGTTGATGTCGGTGTCGCTGTAGTAGGTGTCGATGGTGCGCACCAACTGGGGTGCTTTGAAGCGGAAGCGTCCGTGACCCTCGATGGGACAGATGTTCTCCTCATCTGCTACCACATAGTTGAGAATATCCCCATTATATAAGGTAAGCAGGTCGCATGGCTTGCGGGTGTTGACATCTATCATCGCCCAAATGCTGCGGGCATAACCGTATGGAGTGCCGTCGGGACGCAGGATGGCGAAGTTTCGGCTCGTGAAGAGCTTCATCACTCCCTCTACCCACGTCTGGATGCTCACCTGTTCGTACTGCTTGGGCATCTCGTTCATTTCGATGCAGAGGCGTGAGAGCACCCATGTGTGCTGCGTCTCATTGAGTGCGCCTATTCCCCATCCCCTCTTCTGTGAGTGCTTGCCGGCCGCATTGAGCAGATGGTTGCCCAGTACGCCCAGGAAGATGTGTCCCGTGAAATCCACGTGGAAGGGTTCCACCAGCACGTCGTAGGTGTCTATCTTTGGAAGTTTCATGTCACTCATTTCTCCTTCATTCTTTCCTCCAGGTACTTGTCAAGTGTCTCCACCAGGCTCTTGGTCACAGCTATACGTCCAGAGCGAACGAACTGCAGCACCACATCCAGGTGGTTGAGGCTCCTGTAGAGCTTGAGTATTTCCTCGGTATCACCCTTCTTCTCCACGATGGTGTAGGTGGGGTTCACCTCCACGATGCGTGCTCCGTGCTTGCGGATAATCTTGCCCACGTTGTCATTCTCGAGCACGATGGGCGTGCTGAGCTTCAGTAGGCAGGCCTCCAGAATGAACAGCTCGTCGTCGGTGAAGTAGTTGGCCTGCAGCACGTCTATCTTTTTCTCTATCTGCTTGGTGAGCATGATGGCCATCTCCTCGGTGCAGTAGCAGGTGATGGTGTATTTATGCACGCCTGGCGTACTGCTGGCGCACACGTTGAGCGTCTCGATGTTGACCTGCCTGCGGGTGAATACGGCAGTTATCTGATTGAGTATGCCGGCGAAGTTCTCGCTATAGATGATCATTGTGTAGAGCGTCACTCCCTCGGGGCACTCCAGGCTTCCGCACTTGCCGCAGGTGTTGCAGTCACCGCACTCAGCCGCTCCTATGTTCTTGTTTGTCTCCATGTCTTTTCTCTTGCAGTTGTTCGTCCTTACTTGATGTCCAGCAACATCTCATCCACACTGGCTCCTGGAGGAGTCATCGGCAGCACGTTGTCCTCTTCCTTGATGGCACATTGCAGCAGGAAGGGGCCGTCTGTGCTGAGCATCTCACTGATGGCGTCGTTCAGGTCGGCGCGGTCGATGACGGTGCGCGAGGGAATTCCGTAGGCTGCAGAAATCTGTTCGTAGTCGGGGTTGAGCATGGGAGTGAACGAATATCTCTTCTGAAAGAACATGTATTGCCACTGGCGCACATTGCCCAGGAAGTTGTTGTTGAGCAGGATGATCTTCACTGGCGACTGCTGTTCCATGATGGTACCTAGCTCCTGGATGGTCATCTGCAGACCGCCGTCGCCGCAGAACATGCACACCGTACGCTCTGGCGCTCCAAAAGTTGCTCCTATGGCTGCGGGCAGACCAAAGCCCATCGTGCCGCATCCACCGCTGGTCACCACGCTGCGTGCTTCGCTGAACTGGAAGTAGCGGCAGCCGAACATCTGGTTCTGACCTACGTCGGTGACCAGGATAGCCTTGTGTGCGGTGGCTTCGCTTACGGCTCTCACCACCTCGCCCATCAGCAAGGGTCCTTCGGTGGGATGTATTGCAGGCTGGATGACTTTGTAGTCCTCCTTGTCCTCATACGGCTTGAAACCATCCACCCAAGCCTGATGACGGGCCGGCTCCACCAGTTCGGTCACCCTCTGGAGTGTCTGCTTGCAGTTGCCCACAACGGCCACATCCACCTTCACATTCTTGTTTATCTCGCTGGGGTCGATGTCGAAGTGTATGATGCGGGCCTGCTTGGCGTAGGTTTCCAGTTTGCCTGTCACACGGTCGTCGAAGCGCATGCCGATGGCGATAAGCAGATCACATTGGTTGGTCATCACGTTGGGACCAAGGTTGCCGTGCATTCCCAGCATGCCCATATTCAGCGGATGGTCGGTGGGCAGGGCGCTCAGTCCCAGCATGGTGCATCCTGCGGGAATCTGCGCTTTCTCGAGCAGAGCCTTCAGCTCCTCTCTGGCTTCGCCCAGCTCCACTCCTTGCCCCACCAGCGCAAAGGGCTTCACGCTGTTGTTTATCAGGCGGGCAGCCTCCTCGATAGTGGCTTCGGAGGGGACGTGAACGGGCTTGTAGGAGCGTATGAAATCAACGTGGGCAGGCTTGTAATCTACCATGCCCGTCTGTGCATTCTTGGCAAAATCCAGCACCACCGGACCTGGACGGCCGCTGCGTGCGATATAGAATGCCCGGCTTACTGCCCATGCGATGTCTTCGGCCTTTCTTATCTGGAAAGCCCACTTCGTGATGGGTTGGGTTACACCTATGACATCCACCTCCTGGAAAGCGTCGGTTCCCAGCATGGCAGCTCCCACCTGTCCGCAGATGACCACCATGGGCGTGGAGTCCATCATGGCATCTGCCACACCTGTAATGGTGTTCATGGCACCCGGACCGCTGGTGACAATGGCACATCCCACTCTTCCCGACACCCGAGCATAACCCTGTGCGGCATGTACGGCACCTTGTTCGTGGCGCACCAGAATGTGGTGCAATGTCTCCTTATGGTCGTAGAGAGCATCGTAGGTAGGCATTATGGCACCGCCCGGATAGCCGAACAGCACATCCACTCCCTCGTGTTCCAGAGAGCGCATCATGGCTTCGGCGCCCGTTATACGCTCGCACTCGTTGGCGGCGGAAGCGGTTTCGTGCTCGCCGTTGGCCTTTATCTTGTCCTTATTCATATTATATATAGTACTTCAGAATGTATTTTGCTCCCCTGGAGAACTTCTTCGGATGGGAAGGCCAGTCTGCTCTTCGGGGAAATTTATAAAGGGCCTTTGCTTAATCTATGATTCTCACTCCGCCCTTGTCGGCACTTGACACGCTCTGTGCATAGGCTCTGAGCGCCCGGCTCACCTCGCGATGACGGGTCATGGGACGCTGTTCGCGTGCTGCCAGTTCCTCGTCGGAGAGGCGTACGTTGATGCTGCGTGAGGGGATGTCAATCTCGATGATGTCGCCGTCGAGTATCTTGCCTATATTGCCGCCGCTGGCTGCTTCGGGTGAGATATGGCCGATGCTCAGTCCGCTTGTGCCGCCGCTGAAGCGACCGTCGGTAATCAGCGCACACTCCTTGCCCATGTGCATGCTCTTGATATAGCTGGTGGGGTAGAGCATCTCCTGCATTCCAGGGCCACCCTTGGGTCCCTCGTGTGTGATGACCACCACATCTCCCTTCTTCACCTTGCCGCCCAGAATGCCTTCGCAAGCATCCTCCTGCGAGTCGAACACCACAGCCGGACCCTCGAAGTGCCAGATACTCTCGTCCACTCCAGCGGTCTTCACCACACAACCGTCCTGCGCTATGTTGCCAAAGAGAATGGCCATTCCGCCATCCTTGGTGTAGGCGTGCTCGATGTCGCGGATGCATCCCTGCTCGCGGTCAGTGTCCAGCGAGGGGTAGGTGTTGCTCTGGGCACCCAGCTTGTTGCAGAATCTTCCGCCGGGAGCACTTGTATAGATGCGCACAGCCTCTGCATCCACTTGGGGTTTCATGACGCTGTACTTCTCGATGTCTTCGGCCAGAGTGGCACCATCCACGCGCTTCACGCTTGTGTCCAACAAGCCTCCCTTGGCCAGTTCGCCCAGCAGGTTGAGCGTTCCGCCTGCCCTGTTGTATTCCTGGATGGAGTATCTCTGTGAGTTGGGAGAGAGCTTGCACAGGAAAGGTGTGCGGCGGCTCAGTGCGTCGATATCCTTCATGGTGAAATCCACATTGCCCTCCTGGGCCACTGCCAGCAGGTGAAGCACGGTGTTGGTGCTTGCTCCCATGGCGATGTCAAGCGTCATGGCATTGAGGAAAGCCTGTCTGGTGGCAATGGAGCGTGGCAGTACGCTCTCGTCTCCATCCTCGTAGTAGGCCAGTGCGTTCTTCACTATCAGGCGTGCTGCATCCTGCATGAGTCGCACACGATTGGCGTGTGTGGCCAGTATGGAGCCGTTTCCGGGGAGTGACAGACCAATGGCTTCGGTGAGGTTGTTCATGGAGTTGGCGGTGAACATACCGCTGCAGCAGCCGCATCCCGGGCAGGCTCTGTCCTCCACCTCTGCCAGTTCGGCATCACTCACAGTGGGGTCGGCGCCCTTGATCATGGCCGTTATCAGGTCCAGGTTCTCGCCTTTGTACTGTCCGGCTTCCATAGGACCGCCGCTCACGAATACGGCAGGGATGTTCAGTCTCATGGCTGCCATCAGCATTCCCGGTGTGATCTTGTCGCAGTTGGATATGCATATCATGGCATCTGCCTTGTGTCCGTTCACCATGTATTCTACGCTGTCGGCTATGATATCACGGCTGGGCAGGCTGTAGAGCATTCCGTCGTGTCCCATTGCAATACCGTCATCAATGGCTATCGTATTGAATTCCGCGGCGTAGCATCCCAGTCTTTCTATCTCCTGCTTGACGATTTGACCCGCCTCATGCAGATGGGTGTGGCCGGGCACGAACTGTGTGAACGAGTTGACAATAGCGATGATGGGCTTGCCAAACTGTTCGCGTTTCATTCCATTGGCAACCCACAGAGCGCGGGCACCTGCCATGCGCCTACCTTGGGTGCAAACGGCACTTCTGAGCGTGTGTTTCATATCCTATTGCTTATATGGTCTGTTGCTGCATACTATGCTTCCATTTTAGTGGCGTGGGCCAATGCGTGGCTTTCGCTAAGTCAATTGGAACTGCAAAATTACTTAAAATTTGAAATATAGCCAAGCATGCGCGCTTTCGTTTTGTTATTTCCGCTTTTTCGGGCGTCTGCAGAAAGTACTTGGCTCTTGTGCAGGCCAGTGTCGCAGAATAATTGTATATTTGTACCCGTTATGAGAAAGTACATGTTTGTTTGGCTTCTGCTGCTGACAGCGGTGGCCTTGGCAGGAAACCCTAAGAGGGAATTTCGTGGTGCCTGGATTCAGAGTGTGAATGGACAGTTTCAGGGGATGGGTCGTGAGCGTATGCAACAAGTGTTGACAAGCCAGCTCGATGACCTTCAGCGCGATGGCATTAATGCCATCTTCTTTCAGGTACGCTGTGAGGGCGATGCGCTCTATCCCAGTGAACTGGAACCTTGGAGTCGTTATCTGACCGGTCAGCAGGGGCTGGCTCCCAATCCTTATTGGGATCCCTTGCAGTGGATGATAGAGCAGTGTCATGCCCGACAGATGGAGCTGCATGCATGGATCAACCCTTATCGTGCCAAGACAAAGGGTACAACGGCAATGGCCAACACACATGAGTACTTCCGTCACCCCGATCGTTTCTTTGATTATGACGGTTTGCTGCTCTTTGACCCCGGCTGTCCCGAGAACCGCGACTATATCTGTCAGGTGGCGTGCGACATTGTGCGCCGTTATGATGTGGATGGCATTCATATAGATGACTATTTCTATCCCTATCCCGCTGCGGGTATTCCCATTCCCGATGACGCATCTTATGCAAGGTATGGCAATGGAATGGACCGTGGCGACTGGCGACGTCAGAATGTCAACCTCTTTGTCAAGCAGATGTGCCACGACTTGCGCAAGGTGAAACCTTGGGTGAAGTTCGGCGTTTCGCCCTTTGGCATCTATCGCAACCAGCGCACCGACCCTGATGGAAGTGCCACCAACGGACTGCAGAACTACGATGACCTCTATGCCGATGTGCTCGAGTGGGTGCGTCAGGGATGGGTGGATTACAATCTGCCACAGCTCTATTGGGAGGTGGGCAACCGTGCAGCCGACTATGAGACGCTTATCCGCTGGTGGAGCAACCATGCCGGCAACCGTCCTCTCTATATAGGCCAGTCGGTGGAGCGTACGGTCAAGCATCCCGATCCTACCAATCCCAGCCAGCATCAGATGGCTCTCAAGTATAATCTCCAGCGCTCTCTACCGGGCATCTATGGCAGTTGCCAGTGGTATGCAGCCGCTGTTTGCCAGAACCCCCAGGGCTATCAGGATATGCTCAGGCAGGTTTATCACAGCACCCCAGCCCTTCAGCCCATCATGCCTTGGATAGACTCCAAGCGTCCCAAGAAGCCTCGTCGCACCACTGTACTTTGGACGGAGAACGGTCCGGTGCTCTTCTGGAAGGCTTCAAGAGGCAAGAAGGAGATGCAGAAGGCCCGTCAGTATGTGGTGTATCGCTTTGTCAAGGGCGAGAAGGTGGATTTGGAGGATTCCTCTCATATCCTGTGCATCACCAGCCAGACCTTCCTTCCTCTGGCCTACGAGGGTGGCAACACCGATTATGTATATGTGGTTACAGCCCTCGATCGCCTGCACAATGAGTCAAAGGCGGTGAAGAAGAAGGTGAGACTCTGACCTCTTGCCCTCCAGAGGCACTTTGGCTGCCTCACGGAGACAACCCCACTGAAGCCCATGGCTGCTTTGCCCCAAACGGGAATCATTTTCCTGTAGGCAAAGCAGTCATGGGCTTCCTGCATTTGACCGCCTCTGTGGAATCCGTGGAGGGAAGTGGCTCGGAAAGGTGTACGATATGCCCCTGTCAAGCAACCTTGCTCCGGATTTTTGTCTCTCCCGCCTCGTTGGGAGGGTAGAGCTGGATGGCCAGGCGGTTTGTGCTCAATCATGGAGCAGATGTACGGATTTCACAAGCGTGAATACTCTTCTTTGCCCTTTTCTGCTGAGTTTTTCTGCTGACGCGGAAGCCAGTTGGGGCGGATGGTCAGGCGAGGCAAACTTCCTCGGGGGAAGCGATGGCTGTAACGTGGCAGATGGGGTTGGCGTCAAATACATTGCGCTGCGAACCCCAACGGAGCGTGCTGCGATGGCCGATGCACCGCGCTGCGATGGCTGATGCACCGCTGTGCGCTGATGGTCAGAAAAAGCTTCCGTGTGCCGGATGACGCAGCGAGCATTGTTTCTTAGCCCGTTCTTCCGCCCGCGAGACTGCTTCTTGCCAGAACCTCCATCCCCTTCTGCATCTCAATTCCTATTCCTGCAAAATGCCAGCAAGCAGCACCTGCGGCCTTCAGGGACGCAAGGTGACAGGCAAGCCGGCCTGTGGAATCTATGTGTCAAGAGGAGGGAAGAGAGCGGTGAAGTAGGTGGTGTGGGTGCTTTTGTTGGCCGTTTCGGACCGTTTCAGTCATCCGTGTGCCTTATTTCTTGCCTTATCTGAGATTTCTGCGTAACTTTGCGCACGAAATTTGGAATATATATAATAAGGTATAAGTACGATGAATATACTCGAATTGAGCGATCAGGAGATTGTCAGAAGAAATAACCTGCAGCAGTTGCGCGACCTGGGCATTGACCCTTATCCCGCTGCTGAGTATCCTGTGGATGCCTGGAGCACGGAAATCCGTGAGTCATTTGTTGACCTGCCCACCACTGTGGGAGAGGACGGAGAGGAGATTCCCGCTACCGCCACACCCGAGAACAGCCGCAATGTGAGCATTGCCGGACGTATCATGAGCAAGCGCATCATGGGCAAGGCTGGCTTTGCTGAGCTGCAGGACAGCAAGGGACGCATACAGGTGTATGTGCAGCGTGATGCTATCTGCCCCGATGAGAACAAGGATTTGTACAATATCGTGTTCAAGAAGTGCCTCGACCTGGGCGACTTCATCGGTGTGAAGGGCTATGTGTTCCGCACCAAGACCGGCGAGATAAGCGTGCATGTGACAGAGATGACTGTGCTCTCCAAGAGCCTTCGTCCCCTGCCCATCGTGAAGACAGATGCCGAGGGCAATGTGTTCGACGCTTTTGACGACCCCGAGTTGCGCTACCGCCAGCGTTATGTTGACCTCATTGTCAACAACGGCGTGAAGGACACTTTCCTCAAGCGAGCAACCATCGTGCGCACTCTGCGCCGCATTCTCGATGATGCAGGATATACTGAGGTGGATACCCCTATCCTGCAGAACATCGCAGGTGGTGCCAGTGCCCGCCCCTTCATCACGCATTTCAATGCCCTCAATCAGGATATGTACATGCGTATCGCTACGGAGCTTTACCTCAAGCGCCTCATTGTGGGCGGCTTTGAGGGAGTGTATGAGATGGGCAAGAACTTCCGCAACGAGGGTATGGACAAGACTCACAATCCCGAGTTTACCTGCATGGAACTTTATGTGAGCTACAAGGACCTCAACTGGGGAATGGGCTTCACAGAGAAGATGCTCGAGGAGATCTGCACTGCGGTCAACGGTAAGCCCGAGGTGGAGATAGACGGTAAGGTGATTTCCTTCAAGGCTCCCTTCCGTCGTCTGCCTATTCTGGATGCCATCAAGGAGAAGACCGGCTACGACCTCTATCCCATGAATGAGGATGAGATACGCGATGTGGCCAAGAAGTTGGGCATCGAGGTGGATGAGACAATGGGCAAGGGTAAGCTGATAGACGAGATTTTCGGAGAAACCTGTGAGGGTTCCTTCATCCAGCCCACCTTCATCACCGACTATCCTGTGGAGATGTCGCCTCTGACCAAGATGCACCGCTCGAAGCCCGGACTCACGGAGCGATTTGAGTTGATGGTCAATGGCAAGGAGCTGGCAAATGCCTACAGCGAGCTCAATGACCCCATCG
>SAMEA104315431__coassemble_1120_pt1 | contig 12438 bp, 6 predicted proteins | sample SAMEA104315431__metabat2_low_PE_028 | metagenome-assembled genome bin SAMEA104315431 (sample SAMEA104315431) | gut metagenome | biome: Monkey gut; feature: monkey-associated habitat; material: faeces | place: China | collected 2013
TGCAAAGGTACATCGGTTTCGGACGTTTCACAAGCATCGCCACCACTTTTTTCAATATAAAACGAAACTTTTCTTCCCTCTCATTATATATATATTGCGCGCGCGATACGTTTTTGAGATATCCGAGGCATTTTTGCTGTTTTCAGGGTGGTTTGGGATGAAGGAAGGAATCAACGGTTTTTGTGCCTTTCGAAGCAGTACTACTTCCCCTGACGATGAAGTATAACTTCTATCGCCGATGAAGTACTACTCCTATCGCACATGAAGTACTACTCCTGTTTTCACATCACATTCTATTTTGGAGGGAGGTGTTCCAATTAGTATTCTCTTCTTGCCGTTCTTTCTGTATCTGATGAAGAAGACCTACAACGAAATCCCCGGGAAAAAGGGAGCTAGGATACTTCGCCAGGCATCCTTGGATACCTGCCCGTTTATCCTTGGATATATCGCAAAGTAATATTGGATGCTTTTTCGGGGCTGTTTGGGCGGTCTGTGGACTGAGATGCAGGAGGCGGACCAAAAGACAACGATTCCCGATTCACCAAGCAGCCGAACCATGCAACCAAATGTCACGCAAAACAACATTTCCAAAGCCCAACATTCGTATTTCTGAGAAAAAGGTCTTAAATTTGTAGGCAGCAACATGTGTACACGTGCGTGCGAACTTCTTTTAACAGGAAGGGGACAAGCAACAACGTAACAAGGAGACTTTGGGAATTGACATGACAGTTCCCAGAACGCACTCACACACAGCGCTGTCCCACAAGTAGTGTATATGAGGACTTAAACAGAGAATCAAGACACCACGCCGGCAAAGGTCAAGAAACTATGGCAGCAAAAAGATACTATTACTCTGATGCTATCTCGACATTTTTGAAGAGGAATGTGAACGAGATTGTCGGTGAACTTACATTGGCATCTCAACACGACATCAATGATAAGACATCTCAATCGTGGGTAGAAGAAATCACTACCCTACAAGATATTCTTGCGCCATATTCTGGACATGGAAGTGTCTATTTTGAATATAACATCCCTCGCATGGGCCGCCGTGCAGATGTTATTGCCATCATTGACGGAGTAGTATTTGTCCTGGAATACAAAACTGCCAATCAGGAATTCGAGCGAGGGGCAATGGTACAGGTATGGGACTACGCGCTTGACTTAAAGAATTTTCAAGAGGGAAGCTTCGACAGCGTACTCATCCCCATTCTTGTTGTTCCCAAAGAAAAAGACTGTCATTGCAGATTAGACCTTAAACATTTTGAGGATAACGTATATGAACCCCTCGAAGTAAACGCCAAGCTTTTAGGCGTTGCTATAACAAAGGTTCTTGCAAGTATTTCTCATGCCTCCCAACCGACATCAGCAGATGACGCTTGGGCTAAAAGCGGTTATGAACCCACGCCAACCATTATCGAAGCAGCAATCGCTCTGTATGAAGAAAACACTGTGGAGGACATCACAAAACATGGAGGAGACATAGACAAAGCTGCACTTGAACTGGACTCAATCATTGACTATTGTCGCGAGAACAGGCGAAAAGCCATCTGTTTCATAACAGGAGTACCTGGTGCTGGAAAGACTCTTATTGGATTAAATACAGCCATCGAACAATTCAACAGAGGAGAAAAGGCCGTATATCTCTCTGGCAACTTCCCTCTTGTCGAAGTCCTCCAAGAGGCCTTAACCCGCGACTATGTCAGAAGAGATAAGCAAAAAGCGAAACAAGAAAACCGCAAGGCTTGCACAAAAGAAGATGCCAAAAGCAAGGTAAAGGCATTCATACAGATGATACACCATTATCGCGACCTGTATTTAGAGGGAACGGAAGTGGAAAACGGACAGATTGTGCCAATACCTGGCTACTTCCAAAGCCACACAGACAAAGCTTATGTTCCCGCAGAGCATGTCGCCATCTTTGATGAAGCGCAACGCGCCTGGACGCAAGAAGAACTGCAACGATTCATGCGAGAAAAGAAAGGGATAAAGAATTTCCCATATAGTGAACCAGAATACCTGATTTCGTGCATGAACCGCCAGCCCGATTGGGGTGTGGTCGTATGTCTTGTAGGCAATGGACAAAGCATAAACAAAGGTGAAGCAGGACTGACCGAATGGATTGAGAGTTTCCATCGCAGCTACGGTGATTGGGATGTGTATATGTCTGAATATCTTATAAGTTCAGGAGATGTAACACCAGAGCAGATGAATCTCATCCGTCCACAGGTAAGGTCACGCGAGGAACTCCACCTTAAGATGTCTATGCGTTCATTCCGCTCCGAGAAAGTGAGCATCTTTGTAAATCAACTGTTAGCGCTCCAGAAAGAAGAAGCCTCTTCCACTTTGCGCGAGCTGGACAACTATCCAATAGCCATGACTCGCTCACTGGAGACTGCGAAGCAATGGCTCCGTGAACACAATAGAGGAAGCGAGCGCATGGGATTGTTAGCAAGCAGCAAAGCCGAACGACTGAAGGCAATATCCATCAACGTGCGTTATCAGCCTGACTTTGTTCATTGGTTTCTTGAAGATGACAGCGACATTCGTTCAAGCAATGCACTCGAAGATACACTTACAGAGTTCAAGGTGCAAGGACTTGAAATAGATTGGGCTTGCGTTGCATGGGATGCAGACCTTCGTCTGAGCGGCGACAGAAAGAGATGGACACACCATCAACTACGTAGCGGAACTGTGTGGCAGAGAATAAACAAGCCCATCAATCAGAAATACCAAATCAATGCCTACAGAGTACTTCTAACACGTGCTCGTCAAGGCATGGTAATCGTCGTTCCAAATGGAGACCACGGGTATCCACCAGATGAGACACGAAAGCCTGAATGGTACGATGGCATTTACAATTATCTAAAAGAAGTAGGAATTAAAGAAATATAAAGGGCGTTGCTTCTTCTTTGCTGGATGCAGAGGTCTTGACTTGGGCTGTGAACAAGCGACGTATAAAACCACGAAATCTCATTACAAAATTTATTACTACGCAAAAGACAAAACAATACGATTATGAACTTGTTCAACATATACAAAAACGCGGATAATGCGAAGAGGCAGGAGATGTTTTACAGGTACATGGAGAAAAAATTAAGCGAATCTACATGCAAGCAGTATGCATATACGCATTCATGTGACGCCACTGTTCTTTCTGCTGTTAGCATAATTACCAAAAAGCCAAGTCTCTTTGAAGTAATAGACACGAGTGAAGTGCAGGCTATCTACGAACAGGTTGCAACCGCAGACATAAACAGAACCAGACACGGTGCTTATACTGCTACAGTTCGCAAATACAAAGAATTCCTACTGTATCTTATGTCTCAGAGCAACAGTACGACAGTTGACAATTCCACCGCTACAGTTTCTGCCAAATCTGCCAAACACAGCAAGCAGAATCCTCTACAAATGTCGCAAATCATTTCCTCCATCAAACGGACTGGGCTTCTTTATGAAGACAAGCTCATTTTGCGATATGCATGCGCTCTAATGACCAAGCCATTCGTAATTCTAAGCGGATTGGCAGGTTCGGGAAAGACACAATTGGCCTTGGCTTTTGCTCGTTTGATGAGCGAAGATGCAGAACAGCAACTGTGTGTGGTGCCAGTGGGGGCAGACTGGACCAACCGCGAACCGCTGCTGGGATATCCCAATGCACTGAAGCCCATGGAATATATGGAACCAGAAAGCGGTGTACTGCAAATCATGATGCGTGCACAGAGGAACCCACAGAAGCCCTACTTCCTGATATTGGATGAGATGAACCTGAGTTACGTAGAGCGTTACTTTGCTGACTTTCTTTCGGCTCTTGAGAGTCATCAGGACATTCCATTATGGGAAAAAGACGAAGAGAGCGAGTCCGACGTTCCTGCCAAGATAAGACTGCCAGAGAACCTTTTCATCACCGGCACTATCAACGTGGATGAAACAACCTATATGTTCTCACCCAAAGTATTAGACCGTGCCAACGTCATAGAGTTCAAGATTACAGAAGATGAGATGGAGCAATTCCTGAAACAGGATATGAACATCGATATCCATGCGTCTGATGGAACCTGTGCAGACATGGGACAAGACTTTGTAAACAGGTCGATAGCAAAAGAAACAAGCAAGAGCGAGCTGGCCCAGAAGACACTGATAAAATTCTTCCGTGTGCTCAAGAAGGTGAATGCGGAATTCGGCTTCCGTTCTGCCACAGAAATTTACCGTTTCATTGCCAACACAAAGTCTTGTGCAGATAGCATGACAGAAGATGAAATTCTTGATGCTGCCATTGTGCAGAAACTACTGCCCAAACTGCATGGCAGCAGAAAGAAGTTGGAACCAGTATTGAAAGCATTGTGGGGACTCTGCATGCCTAAGGAGCATGCCACAGAAACTATCACGCGCGACAACGTGCAACATGCCAAGTTCCAGGAATCTGCCGACAAAATCCAGCGCATGATGCAGACGGCATTGGACAATGGCTTCACCAGCTTTGCAGAGGCTTAAAACTCCCTTTTATGCAAGCAGACCAATTCGAGATACCCATCACTGGCGATTTTGGACAAATCAAGCTATGTGTGTATCCTTCTTCGAATAGTTCCGTTCTATTCGAAGAGGAGGACGCTATGGACTATGGCGAATCACGGTGGCAATTACAGGAGGGGTGTATCTACGAATACGAACTGGTTTCCGAAGATGGAAAGGTTTATCAATTCACGAAGGAGGATGAAGTGGTCAGCTTTTCCCATTCTCCTCGTCACAAGAATGCCGGTACGCTAAAGACTGGTATTTATGTAGGAACACTAACTCTGCCCATCAAAGATGTTGAACTTGACTATGAGATTGCAAAAGTGACACTGGAAATCAGGTCTGTAAAGGCAGAATACCGAACGGACTATCGCAAGATGCTGGAAGACATTACTGCCTATTATACCGACCTTGTACTGATGCAAGGAAGCCCGGTAACACAGAAGTTGGAGATTGACAATGAGACTCCACAGCAGACACTTTACCAGCGTTATGCCTTTGTTCGGAGCATCGTTGAAAGCGAAACGTTTCAAGAAGCTATCCACAAGATTATCTCCAATCCTGTAAGAAAATGGGAAGATACGGTGGTGGAACGCAATGTATGCAACGTAAAGCGTCTGAGCCGCAGGAATATGCACCAAATAGCCACCTCACGTGACCGCATTCCTGTGGAATATGCAGAACGTATGGGACTACCCGAGGGGCTTCAATCATTTCCCCGCACATTATCTGTAGCCTACAAGCGAGACACATTGGACAACCAGGAAAACCAGTTTGCGAAGTTTGTTCTTCGCTCATTCTGCTCGTTCTGCGCCGAACTTCGCGAAAAGAAGAATGCCTGCAACCGTCTGAAGACAGAGATTGACAGGACAATGGATATTCTGAACAACCACCTGAATACAACATTCTTCAAGCAAGTGTCGATGCCTTCGCAACTGAATCTTAATAGTCCTGTTCTGCAACGCAAAGAGGGATTTCGTGAGATATTACAGGCATGGCTTATGTTCGACCTGGCTGCCAAACTCTCATGGAAAGGCGGTGACAACGTATATGAAGCAGGCAAGAGAAACGTGGCGATACTGTATGAATACTGGGTATTCTTCAAACTATTGGAAGTCATCAGCCGTGTGTTCTGCATTGAGCCAGCCAGCACCCACACACTTGTAAAAGCAGACGCAGACCAAATAAACCTGGAGATTCAGCAGGGCAAAATGACGATGATAAAGGGTACGTATGATACAGGCATACGCAAACTTAACGTCAGGTTCTTTTATAACAGGACATTTGCCCACACAAGTGAAGAAGAAGGATTGGGCAAAGCAGGTTCGTGGACAATGAACATGCGCCCAGACTACACTTTGAGCTTATGGCCAGGAGAGATCAGTATGGAACAGGCAGAGCAAGAAGACCTGATTGTGCACATTCACTTTGATGCCAAATACCGTATCAACAAGATTGACATGGGGACAGAGGAGGCAACAAGCGAAGAACAAATCTCGGATGCTTTGCTAACAGAGAAAAAGGAGCAGGAGGAAGGAATATACAAGCGTGCAGACCTTCTGAAGATGCATGCCTACAAGGATGCAATTCGCAGAACAAGCGGCGCTTATATTCTATATCCTGGCACGATAGAGCGCAGGCTGAGAGGCTTCCATGAAATCATCCCCGGACTGGGAGCTTTCTGTCTGTCACCTGGGAATGATGATGAAGAACTTGCTACACTTCAAGTTTTCCTCCTGCAGATTGTGGAGCATCTGCTTGACCGAACCAGCCAACGCGAGAAGATGTCATATTACGCAAACAGCATCTATAATACACCTTCGATGCAGATTAGCAGACAAATGCCAGAGCCATACGGAGAGAACAGAAATTTCCTTCCCGATGAAACGTGGGTGGTACTGGGATATATAAAGGACAAGAGATATTGGGATTGGATAAAGAAGACCAGGCTTTACGGTTTTCGAGCAGACATACAAGACGGTTCTGTACGCCTGACCCGAAACCTCGTGTCAAGCCGCTATTTGCTGCTACACGACAAGGACAGAAGCATCCAATTCTTACGTATTGCTGATGAAGGTCCGCGCGTATTCCGTAGTTCTGACCTTATCAACATGGGCTATCCCACTTCGGCAAACGTAGAAGAGGATAAGGAAGACATCTACATTGTATATCGCCTTGAACCAGAAAAGACCGAACCAGAATGGGCACAATACAGTTGGAATACAAGCGATATCATTACACAAAATAGTTGCCAGCAAGCTGCACCCATTCCAGTAAAGCTGACAGAACTGATGAAGAAAGCAGAAACTGCGGACTTCCAAGTATAGAATTCATGCATTTTCACCTTCATTGACACTCTGAGATAATGGCAGACAAACTGACCAAGGAGCAGCGCCATCGTTGTATGGCTTCTATACACGGGAGGGATACCAAGCCGGAGATAATGGTGAGGAAATTCCTTTTCAGCCGAGGGTTCCGCTATCGGCTCAACCACCCGCGTCTGCCTGGTCATCCTGATATAGTGCTGCGCAAGTATCGTACGGTCATCTTTGTCAATGGGTGTTTCTGGCATGGGCATGAGGGATGCAGATTCTTTGTGCTGCCAAAGACAAACACAGAGTTCTGGCGAACAAAGATTGAACGTAACCAGAACAGGGATGTGAGGGAACAACAGCAACTGGCCTCGATGGGCTGGCACTGCATCACGGTGTGGGAATGCCAACTGAAGCCTGCCGTGAGAGAAAAGACCTTGGAATCACTGGCCTTTACCCTCAACAGCATCTACCTCAATGATCGAAGCACAAGGCATTACGAACTGCCTGAAGAGGAATGCGCAATGGCAGCAGAGAGTTCGCCTGATGACTGACGTTCTCAATACTTTGTGGCATCCATCTTGCTGTAGTCCTGAAAGAGGCGGAGACAGGCTTCGCGATCAACCTCGGTCATGTAATCACCCAGTTTGTCGCGGCCACCAAAGATCTGGTCGAACTTGTTGTCGCGGAAGCCGATGATTTCGTTGTCGGCTATCGTGCAACCGTAATATATCTTGCTGATGTTTGCCCACATGCAGGCACACAGGCACATGTGACAGGGTTCGCCTGTGGTGTAGAGTTCGCAACCCGTGAGGTCGAAGGTGCCCAGGCGCTTGCATGCCTTGCGGATGGCATCTACCTCACCATGACAGGTGGGGTCGTTGTAGGCCAACACATGATTGTGACCAGAGGCGATGAGCACTCCGTCACGCACGATGGCAGTGCCGAAAGGTCCGCCATCACCATTGCTGATCCCCTCGCGAGCCTCTTGGATGGCTATCTGCATGAACTCACTCTGTGCCTCTGCTACCTGCTGGAGCTTGGAAGTGCAGTCCTTCAACGAAGAGGATTGTATATCTGAAACTTTCATCTTGTTTAGTCTTTATTTAGGACGAAGGTAGGTAGAATTTCCGAAAAATATGGCACCTAAGTGAAGAAAAACGGCCAAAAGCTTGCAAACGGCCTCAAAAAAGACGTAACTTTATGGGCGAAGATGCGTGGGATGAGGCTGACGAAGCCAGATGCCTGTGCACTCCCCTACTCCCGGCCAAGGGAAACGACCTCCCCCACCAAGGGAATCGGCCTTCCCCCAAACAGGAGAATGAGAAGAGACCGAAAACTATCTTTATGAGGCGTTCTGCAGCAAGAAGAAATGGGAGGACAATGCTGCAAAGAACCTAACTAAGACTCCTCCCGCACCTAAGGACTATGTTTAAAAAGAGTCTATTAACCTTGATTGCCGTCTTTCTGGCTATAGGAGGACGAGCCGAATTGAGCAAAGACACCAAGGGCAACTACCTGATAGGAAGTGCCCAGGAGTTGAGTGAATTCACCCTGCTGGTTCGCAGCGGACAGAGAGCGGCCAATGCGCTGCTGACAGCCGACATTGACATGAGCGGTGTGACGAACTTCATCCCCATCGGACTTTTCTCGGACGAGGAAAACTACAACAAGCAGACTTACAACGGAACGTTTGACGGCGGCGGGCACACGATAAGCAACCTGGCCGTGACACAGAGTGACCCCTACGAAGTGGGCCTCATAGGTCGCGGTTCGGGATGTACCATACAGAACCTGGGAGTCATCAACGCGAAGATAACCAGCGAAACAGGAGCGCGTGTGGGCGTACTGGCTGCCGAACTGCAAAACAGTACGGTGCGCAACTGCTACACTGCCGGTACCATAGAGCTCACCACCGAACATGAGCAGAAGGGCGGACTGATAGGCGAAGGAACTGGCGGAACTGTCATCGCCAACTGCTTTACCACCCACGAGACCCTATGTGCATCAAACACAGGAAGCACCAGCAACAGTTACGCAAGCGATGATCTGAGCGGGATGAAGAAAGGCGAGCTGTGCTACCTGCTGAACGGTACACAGAAGGAGATATGCTTTTACCAAAACCTGAGCGAGGATGACATACCCAGCCTGAATGCCTCACGCGGGCGTGTATATATAGAAGGAGAAGTGGATTGCGGCGGCAAGCCCGTGGGCGAAGTGAGCTTCACCAACACCGCCAACGACAAGGAACTGCCTCCACACGACTATGACGAGGAAGGTTTCTGCACAGTGTGCGGTGCCGAAGAGGGAGTGGTGAAAGCCAACGACGAGGGATGGTATGAGATAAGCAACGGCAAGGAGCTGCGCTACATATCACGCTATGTGAACAAGGGAAACAACAGCATCAGCATACGTCTGACCCAGGATATCGACATGGAAGGCATAAGCATGATGCCCATAGGCAAATACTATGACGATGCCAATTATCCCACGGTGTGCTTCAAGGGCGTGTTTGACGGTCAGGGACACATCATACGCAACCTGACCATCGCCTGTGACGATCCGCAGGAGACGGGCCTTTTCGGACGTGTCCACGAGGGTGGAACCATACGCAACCTGGGTATCGTGAATGCTGACATCTCAAACGAATGCGGCATCAGAACCGGTGTGCTAGCCGGAGAAATACATGCCTGCACAGTGACCAACTGCTTTACCGCAGGCAACATAACCATCAACACATCACATGTACAGAAGGCAGGGCTGTCGGCCGAGGCTGCTGCATCGACCCTGGTGAACTGCTACACCACCTATGAAGTGCTGACGAATGCCGCCCAGGTGCTGACCAACTGCTACGACGGAACCACTGTGGATGAAACAGCAGGCACGGGCAAACTGTGCTATATGCTGAACGGCAACACCTTCATGAGCCCCATCTACTACCAGAACATCGACCTGGACGAATTCCCCGTACTGGATGACACACACGGAATAGTGTATCAGACAGGCGAAGACACCTATAGCAGCGCAAAGGACGAAGAAGAGTTTGCAAACATCCGCACCGTGCTGCTGAACACCGAGAAGGAACTGTATGAGCAGAAGACAGCCAGCAGCCAGCTGGTGGACAACTACATCAACTCGCTGGAGAAACTGGACAATGCCACCCGCGAGGAGTACGCCAAGGGCCTCAGCAACCTGAAGGGACTGCGCCTGGCCATCAAGGAAAGCGAGAGTGCATACGCCAGCTACCAGCAGAAGATAAACGAGATACTGGCCTATCTGGAGAGCAACACCTACTACGGAGCGGAGTTTGAACTGCTGAACAATTATCTGACCGAGATCGTGGAGCCCGGTGAGAAGTTCCCCAACGGCTCATATAAATATATAATGAGTGAACTGCAGCTCATGACCAACGACATCATCCAGGAGGCCAGTTATGCACAGAGTCTGCTGGACAATGCGGTGAAGAGCAACTACCAGCCTGGTGACGACATCACCAACATGATAGTGAATGCAGACTACAGCCAGCAACTGAACGGCTGGACACTGGAGGAGGGAGAGCCCAACGTGCAGACCGAGAAGGACTACAAGACGTTCCTGGCGCAACTGCTGACCAACGTGAACATGAGCCAGACGCTGCATGACTTGCGGCCAGGACTCTATGAGGTGCACTTCAGCGGATATGCCGAACTGAAGAATGCAGCAGAAGAGACGGCCTACAACTTCACCTCCTTTGTGTATGCCAACGGCAACAGGAACAACTTCCACACGAAGTTCACCGGTCTGCTCACCGAGGAGGAAGGACAGAAGGAGCTGGAGACAGCACCCAATGCATTCGGCCCCGTGAGCGATGTACAAGGCAATCTGCTGGGCTATGGTGCCACTGGATTCGGCGGACTGAGTGTAGCATTCAGCCACGGATTCTATGACAACAGCATCATAGTGGCAGTGGAGGACAGCCTGAAGCTGGGTGTAGTGACCAACGGCACCTACCAGCGACAGACCGACACCTTCGTGGGTACTCCGCGCCTGGTGTTCCTGGGCAACTATGATGAAGCAAGCGATGCACTGGATGCACAGTTGGCCCAGATGGTGGAGACAGCCACACACATCACCAATGACTATGCACCCGACTGGGTGAACTACGGAAATGCCCCCAGCTATTCGATGGCACTGAAGGAGGAGCTCACCCAAGCCATTGCCGCTGCACAGGCTGCCACCTCGGGTGAAGCAAAGTACCAGGCTATATGCAAGCTGAGCCAGCTCTTCGGAGCACTGTATGAGAGCAAGGATGCCTATCTGCAGATGAGCGTCATCAACGACCAGGTGTATCAGGCAGTGAGTGATGTGAACGCCGACGAGGCCGATGCCTATGAGCAGAACTTCTATCAGCCCATCGCCGAAGCCTACCAGAACGGCAGTTACACCACACAGGAAGCTCTCCTGTGCCTGGAGAACCTGAAGAAGAACAATGCCTACCGCATCACCTATGGCGTGGAGCCCGAGCAGGATGAGGATGACTACTACCTGTGTGAAGACCCCTACCACCTCATATGGATAGCCAAGCAGGTGAACACCGATGTACAACGCAACCTGAAGTTTGCCCTGACCAAAGACATAGACATGAGCGTGCTGAGCAACTTCACACCCATCGGTCTGTACAGTGACTATGGTGAGAACCATGCGTTTGAAGGCACCTTTGACGGACGCGGACACATCATCAGCAACCTGACCATACTGCGCGAGGACAAGACAGAGGCTGGATTCTTCAGCCGCGCACTGGGAGCTACAATCAAGAACGTGGGCATAGTGAATGCCGACATCACCAACGGTGCCGACATCAGAGCCGGTGTGCTGGGCGGTGAGATGGCACAGTGCACCATCAACAACGTGTTCACAGCGGGCAACCTGCAGGTGAGCACCACACACGATCAGGCTGGCGGACTCTGCGGTGAGACTTATGCTTCCACAGTGACCAACTGCTACACCACCCACCGAGTGCTGACAAACAGCGGTTCACTCAGCAACTGCTACAGCGCCGAGACAGCTGAAGGAAAGTTCGAGACCGGCGAACTGTGCTTCCTGCTCAACGGTGACCAGAGCAAGATAGCTTTCTACCAGAAGTTGAAAGAAGATAAATATCCCACACTGAACAGCGAGCGCGGGCAGGTATATTGCACCGGCAACCTCAACTGTGACGGTACATCCAGCGGTGACGTGAGCTATACCAACACCGAGGGACAGCCTGTGGTGGCACCCCATGAGTATGACGAGGACGGATACTGCATCAACTGCGGACAGGACAAGGGCAAGAGCGAGATGGATGAAAAGGGATTCTACCACCTGAAGGATGCCTATGCTCTGCGCTGGTTTGCCAGCATAGTCAACGAGGGCAACCTGTCAGCAAAAGCCGTGCTGGACAATGACATCGACATGAAGGGCATCAAGACGGAGCCCATCGGCCGCTATTCGGACGACCACGAATTGGACGGCACCAACCGTACATTCTCGGGTATTCTGGACGGTCAGGGGCATGAGATAAGCAACCTGAGTATCACACTCGACTCACGCAATGAGGGCGGTCTCTTCGGCAGAGTGGCTGCAGGTGCACAGA
>SAMEA104315431__coassemble_1272_pt1 | contig 10944 bp, 7 predicted proteins | sample SAMEA104315431__metabat2_low_PE_028 | metagenome-assembled genome bin SAMEA104315431 (sample SAMEA104315431) | gut metagenome | biome: Monkey gut; feature: monkey-associated habitat; material: faeces | place: China | collected 2013
GGCGGAACGGCCTTCTTTGCTTCGTCTGGTGCCCTTTCTGAATTGTCCTGGGTTTTTGTCTTGTGGCTGGCAGCGCGGTGCGGATGTCAATGGAGCGTGCTGCATCGTGCATCGCAGTGCGCTGTGACGGCATACGCAGCGTGCTACACTTCCTGTGCGATTATGGCGCTCGATTGCGGTGGGTATCGTGCATGTACCTGGGGGATGCCGATGGCTGGCAGGCGGATAGTGTTTTGACTGTATTTTATTGTACTGTGAATGCCGAGGTGGAACCAAAAAAAAGTTGTATATTTGCATGTTGAAACGAAAATAAGAACACACTATACAGGAATGGAAGAGATACAGAAGAGTAATTCTGAATACAGTGCCTCCAACATACAAGTGCTGGAGGGACTGGAGGCTGTGCGCAAGCGTCCTGCTATGTACATTGGTGACATCAGCAAGAAGGGCCTTCATCATCTTGTTTACGAGACGGTTGATAACTCTATCGATGAGGCTCTGGCAGGCTACTGCACCCACATCGAGGTGACTATCAATGAGGATAACAGCATCACGGTGCAGGATAACGGCCGTGGTATTCCCGTGGATATCCACGAGAAAGAGGGCGTGAGCGCCCTCGAGGTCGTGATGACCGTGCTTCACGCAGGCGGTAAGTTTGACAAGGGCAGCTACAAGGTGAGCGGCGGTCTGCACGGTGTGGGTGTGAGTTGTGTGAATGCCCTCTCTACCCACATGCTCTCTCAGGTGTTCCGCGACGGCAAGATCTACCAGCAGGAATACGAGAAGGGCAAGGCTCTCTATCCCGTGAAGGTAGTGGGCGAGACCACTCTGCGCGGTACACGACAGCAGTTCTGGCCCGATGCCAGCATCTTCACCGTTACCACCTATGACTTTGAGGTGCTTGCCAATCGCATGCGCGAGCTTGCTTACTTGAACGCAGGCATCACCATCACACTCACTGACCTGCGTCCCAATGAGGAGGGCAAGACCCGCACCGAGAAGTATTACAGCGAGGGCGGACTGCGTGACTTTGTCCGTTATGTGGATAGCAGCCGCGTACACCTCTTCAATGATGTCATCTACCTGTGCACTGAGAAGCAGGGTGTACCCATTGAGGTGGCCATCATGTACAATACGGCTTACACCGAGAACCTGCATTCATACGTCAACAATATCAACACCATCGAGGGTGGTACGCATCTGCAGGGCTTCCGCACAGCGCTCACACGCACGCTGAAGGCTTATGCCGAGAAGGAGTGTGCCAAGGAATTGGAGAAGCTGGCCAAGAACAAGGTGGAAATCAGCGGCGAAGACTTCCGCGAGGGACTTACTGCCGTCATCTCCATCAAGGTGGCAGAACCGCAGTTTGAGGGTCAGACCAAGACCAAGTTGGGCAACAGCGAGGTGGCTGGTGCCGTGCAGCAGGCTGTGGGTGAGGCGCTCTCAACCTATCTGGAGGAGCATCCCCATGAGGCCAAGCTCATTGTGGATAAGGTGATACTGGCGGCTACAGCACGTGTGGCAGCACGCAAGGCTCGCGAGAGTGTACAGCGCAAGAGCCCCATGAGCGGTGGTGGTCTGCCCGGCAAACTGGCTGACTGCTCCGATCACGATGCAGCCAACTGCGAACTCTTCATCGTCGAGGGTGACTCTGCAGGCGGTTCGGCCAAGCAGGGTCGTAAGCGTCAGTTCCAGGCTATACTGCCTATCCGCGGTAAGATCTTCAATGTGGAGCGCGTGATGTGGCACAAAGCCTTCGAGCACGAAGAGGTGAACAACATCATACAGGCGCTGGGTGTGCGCTTCGGTCTGGGCGAAGACAGCAAGGAGGCCAACTATGAGAAGTTGCGTTACTACAAGATTATCATCATGACCGATGCCGATGTCGATGGTTCTCACATCGACACGCTCCTCATGACGCTCTTCTATCGCTATATGCCCGAACTCATCCAGAAGGGTCATCTCTATATAGCCACTCCTCCCTTGTACCGTTGCAAGGTGGGCAATGTGGAAGAGTACTGCTACACCGACACCGACCGTCTGCGCTTCATGGATAAGTATAACGGCGGTAAGGAGGACGGCATGTTCACCCAGCGCTACAAGGGTCTGGGTGAGATGAAGCCCGAGCAGCTGTGGGAGACAACCATGGATCCCGACCGCCGCTTGCTCAAGCAGGTGACCATCGATGATGCTGCCAGTGCCGATTATGTGTTCTCCATGCTCATGGGCGAGGATGTAGGTCCACGTCGCGAATTCATCGAGCAAAACGCAACATTCGCTCAAATCGACGCTTAAAGCGCATCATTCCCCCTGGGGAAGTGACTTATAAAGCCCCGTCAGCCATACTCCATCAGTGTGGCGACGGGGCTTCTCTGTCACACGCACTGCGCTGCGAAGCTCATCGCAGCGCGCTGCAATGGCCTATGCACTGCGCTGCGATGGCTGATGCAGCGTAGTGCACCATTTGACCGAAAAGGTACCGTGTGGCGGGAGGGTGGCGTGTCAGATGATGCCTGTTGGCCTGAACGGCGGTTGGGAGTCGGGTAAATCGTATGGTGTATTTGCCTGTCTGTTTCTCCGCATACATGTCTTTTTCAGACAGGAAACGGTTTTCATCGGCCTTTCTTGAGCCTCCTGCTTCTGTGTTTCTTCGATGAAACCGCACTTTTTGTACTTTTTGGCCGTTTGAGCGGGCTTTTTCGGTCTGTTGGGCTGTGAGTTGCAATGGCGGTGCATGTCGAATGGGTTGTTTCGGGAAAGAAGGTTGGTGAAACTTGTGGGTTGCTTGTTTCCCTTTTTGATATGGTTTGGAAGGAGTGGGAAAGTCTTTTCTCGAAGCCGTTTGAGGGCGGTTTTGAAGCACTTTCGGGATGTTTCCTGGGTCATTTGGAGTGTATGTGGATGGTTGAGAAACCATTTGGAAGAGATGGCCGAACTGGTTGGAAATGTGCGGAAAAACGGTTTGGAATAATCGGTAAGCCCATAAAAGTTATGGTATTTAACCGATAAATGTCTTATTTCTACCTTTTTTGTCAGGGCATGAAATGTTTTCTCTTTAATTTTGCAACGTGAAAATGTACCGGCAGGTGCATGGCTCTGGCGCAAGGACAGCTGCTTGCGGGGGCCGATGAGATATGAATAATATAATGAATCAAACAAGTAATAATCGTATGATGAAGAAAACGTTTATCTGTGCAAGCCTTTTGCTTGGCGCTTTTGCCGTTGTCTCTTGCAGCAACGACTCGCCTGGTGCAGAAGCTGAAGGCACCAAGGTGATGATTGACTTGAGCACCGACCTGTCGTTCTCGGGCACTCGTTCGGCCGACACAAGGGCTATCAACGAGAGTGCTTACAAGGACATCACCAAGTACAATGTGACTCTGACCAAGACCGTGGGCAACCAGACTGTCCATTCTGCTGTATATAGTGAGTGGAACCTGGCCTATCAGGTGGAGCCTGGAACGCAGTACACCCTCTCGGCCAGCTACGGTGAGGATGCTCCCGCAAGCTATGACAAGCTGCTGGTGAGCGGCAGTGAAACCTTCGTTCCACAGGCTGGTGCCACCAAGGTGGTGAGCTTCCAGTGCAAGCCCAAGGCTGCAAAGGTTAATGTGGTGTTCGATCCCACATTCGAAAAGTACTATTCCGATGCCACCGTGAGCATCAAGACCAAGCACATGACCGATGCTGTGACCATGTCGAAAGCCAATGTGGGACAGGATCTCTACCTCAAGGCTGATGCCGATGGAGAGGATGTGGCTCTGGAGTTCACCATCAAGGACAAGAGCGGCAAGCCCATCACAGTGGAGGGCATGACGAACCAGAAGACCGTGAAGGTGCGTCCGCAGACTCTGCTGAAGCTCACCTTCAAGCCCAACGTGACAGAGATAGAGGGCGGCAAGTTCGGCGTGACCATCAACGTGGATACCAATCTGAAGGACGAGGATGTGAACATCGTGCTTCCCAACACAGTGTTTGGGTGATTGGCTCAATCCCTTATATATTAAAGAGTAATCCAATATTAGGACAAATGAAAAAGATATCATTTATAATACTGAGCTCTCTGGTAATGCTCTCAGGCTTCACTTCCTGTGAGCTGAAGGACGAGTTGTGGGGCAAGGAAACAAGCAACACATCGGGCCAGCTGCAGATTGCCCTGAGCAACAATGCCTCTGTGAAGAACCAGACTCGCGCCGAGTCAACGGACAACGGACTGAAGCCCGGCGTGTTCGACAAGGCAGAGGTGGATGTCAACAACTATACTCTGGAGATTTCTGACCAGGCTTCGGGCCAGCTCACCAAGCATGGCAAGGTGGCCGATATGGGCATCAACAACGGCAACGTGCAGCTCAACCTGGAGGAAGGAACCTATGTGGCCAAGGCTTACAACTACGATGGTTCGAACGTGACAGTGAGCACCCGCCCCTATTTCATGGGCACACGGGAGTTCCAGATTCTGCCTGGCAAGGTGACCAATGCACCTGTGGTGTGCAAGTTGCAGAACATCGAGGTGATGATTTCACTGGCCCAGTCGTTCATCGACAGCTTCAAGGACGACTACAGCATCACCGTTGACAACGGCGCTGGAGCCATCCAGGTGTTCACCAAGGACAATATCAAGACCAAGTACTACTATGCTGTTCCCGAGAACAAGAACGCTATCAAGGTATCTGTAAAGGCTACCACCAAGGCCACTGAATCTTCTACGGAGCAGAACATCGTACGCTCTTACACCGTCACTAAGCCCGCTGATGCAGAGGGCAATACCACTCTGGCAGCCGGTGATGCCTTCATCATCAACCTCAAGGAGGACGGTTCGATGCTCTCTTATGTGGATTTCAAGCTCTCTGTTGACTTTACTTTCGCAGAGCAGGACGAGATTATCTCCATCCCCACAGAGAACATCGTCTTCAATGAGAGTGGTGTGACTCCCAACCCGCCTGCTGCTGATCCCATCACCTTTGTGGGTCTGCCCGCCGAGTATGAGAACCCCAGCGACAAGCATCAGGAGGTTGTGGTCAACATGGATGTACCTAAGGGCATCAAGAACCTCTTCGTGAACATCGCAAGTGACAACGGAGGCTTCATGGGTACACTGGCAGGATTCGGCCTCAACAAGGAGTTCGACATGGCAAATCCCGGTGATTTGGAGGGTGTGCTTGCAGGTAGCCTTGATGACCAGACCGGCATTGGTCTGCTCAAGCCAGGTGAAGTAGTGGCCGGCAAGACCAGCTACAAGTTTGATGTGACTAACTTCATGAGCCTGCTGGGTCTGTATGGCAACAGTGTCAATACATTCTCCATCCGCGTGGTGGATGCAGCCGGCAACGAGAAGTCAGGCGACTTGAAGGTAACAATTAGTGGTAAATAATAATCGACACAAAATGAAATCCTACATATATAATATATTAGGGGCAAGCCTCGCAGCGGGGCTCATGCTCTCCTGCCAGTCAGATGAGTTGGCTGGCGGAACGGGCGACGCCTACATCCAGATTTCATCCGTGAATGTGGATAAGACTCTGACCACACGGGCAGAGGGCAGTGAGCAGATAGCAGTGGATATCCTCAACGAGGATGGCTCTACATTCAAGCATGCCGATGATTGGACTACCCTGCAGGGTCAGACCTTCCTGGTGCAGGCTGGCACCAAATATACGGTGAAAGCGTACTCTTTTGGCAAAACCGTATCACAGGGCTTCGATGCAGTACCTGTATATAGTGGAGAGAAGGAGCTGACGGTCAAGGCTGGCGTAAACCAGACGGTGGATGTGACCTGCAAGCTGGCTCAGAGCATGGTGAGTGTATCTTACTCTGACAAGTTCAAGCAGCATTTCTCCGACTACAGCGCCAAGGTGTATGGCGGCGAGAGCTATTTCCTCTCTTTCGGAAAGGATGAAACTCGCTCTGCATACCTCAAGGCCGGACAGAAGCTCACCATTGACCTGACCGTAGCACAGAAGGTGTTCAACCAGACCATTACAGAGAGCGCTCTGCCTGCATACCGCTACAAGGTGAACTATGATGTGAACACCACAGGAACAGGCAGCATTGACATCAGCGTTGACCAGAACCGCCAGGAGTATGAGATTACACTGGGAGTGCCCTTGAAGGCCGATGGTGTGACCACAGTGCCCATTGCAGGCGATGCATCAAAGGTGTGGGGACAGTTTGCCATCCTCGATGGTATCAGCTCTTTCGCCGATGCTACTTCTCCCGTACAGTTCAAGTACAAGAAGGCCAGCGAGGCTGATTGGAAGACAGTAGCGGCTACCAAGGTGGGTGAGACCACTGAATATACCGCCCGAGTGCAGGCTCTCGACTTCGGCACCGAGTATCAGTACAAGATTGTGTGCGGTGAGAGCGAGGGTAGTGTGGAGTCCTTCACCACAGAGAGCTTCGAGGAGATTCCTAACCTTAACTTTGATACATGGACCAAGAGCGGCAAGAACTGGTATGCCAATGGCGTTGCCGATAACTATACAGCCGATGGCGCTTACTGGGCAACTGGTAACGAGGGTGTTACCTCCTTCCTGGCTGGTGGCCACAACCCCAATACCACACCCGTGGAAGGTGCAGAGGCAAGGAACGGCAAGGCTGCCAAGATGGAGACCCTCACAGGCGTCACTCTGGTTGGCTCTGCTGCTGGTAACCTCTTTATTGGTAAGTACAAGACCAATATGAGTTCGCCTGCCAACAGCGTTTCATTCGGTCGCCCCTACTCTGGAGCACGTCCCGTGAAGCTCACAGGCTACTACAAGTACACTCCCAAGGCTATCAACAACGGCAGCTATCCCGGTACTCTGACCAAGGATGAGTGCAACATCTACGTCACCGTGTGGGATGCCAGCGGCAACCAGATAGGCTTCGGCGAATTTATAGGCAAGGAGGAAGTGACCAGCTACAAGCAGTTCAGCTTCGACATTACCTACTCTACCCCCTCTGCCAAGGCAGCGTCCATCACCATCGTGGCTACTTCAAGCCACTACGGAGGCCACTTCGAGGGTTCGAAGGTGACTGGTCAGGTAGGTGGCGGAAGCACCTTGTGGGTTGATGATTTCGAACTCTCTTATTATTGATATTGAATTAAGTGAAGAGACTTATAATACTGATGATTGTAACTTGTGCGTGCATGGCAGCTGTCCATGCGCGTACAAGTTACGATCGTGAGATAAAGAGTACCCTGTTTATCCCCAAGGGAACATGGAACTCAGGCATCATCGTCACCTATGGCGAGCTGCAGGCCAAGAACTACAAACTGCTTATCCTGGATGATGTAAAGGGCGAAGGCTACTCGTTCAAGATTAGTCCCCACGCCTCTTACTTCTTCAAGGACGACCTGTCAGTGGGTATCAGAGCCGATTACAAGCGTTCGTATATCGACCTGGGAAGCATCAATATCGACCTGGGCGACGACCTTGCATTCGACATCAAGGACTACTCCTATCTGTCGCATGGCGTGAATACTTCGGTCTATCTGCGCTCTTATACCAGTCTGGGAAAGAGCAAGGTGTTTGCTTTCTTTGCAGAAGGAGCCCTCACCTACGGCTATAGCCAGGGTAAGACCATATCGGGAACAGGCAAGGAGGCAACGGGTACATACCAGAAGGTAAACCACTTCCAGATAGGTGTCACTCCCGGTCTCACGGCCTTTGTGACCAATAACCTGGCGGTGGAAGTGTCGGTCGATGTGTTGGGACTTGATTTCCGATGGGTCAACCAGCGGACCAATCAGGTAGAGCATGGCAGCTTCCGAACCAGTGCAGCCAACTTCAATATAAATCTGTTCAGTATTAACTTGGGTATTTGTTCGTACTTTTGAGAAAATTGAATCCTATGAAGAAAGGACTGGTGATGACCTGCAAGGCTGCTTGCCTGCTGGTGATGGGTATGTTGGTTTCCTGTATCAAGAACGACATACCCTATCCTTATATTGAGGGGGTTATACAGGCAATCGAGGTGAAGGGCATTGTGGGCGATGCCAAAATAGACAAGCAACGTCATGCCGTAGAGGTAGTTGTGGATGAAGATACCGATCTGAAGGCTATCGTAGTGACCAAGCTCGTGGCCAACAGCGAAGCGAAAATCTATCCCGATGCCGATGCCTGTGCCAATGTATTGCAGTTCCCCGACTATAGCTTCACGTCGCTCTATGACCTTCCAGCCAATGCCAACACCACCCTGGACTGCTCAGCTCCTGTCACCATCCTGCTGCGCACCTACCAGGATTACATGTGGACGTTGAAAGTCAGGCGGCAGGTTGACCGTTCGGTGAGCGTTGACCATCAGGTGGGAGAGCCGCAGATAGACGAGCTCACCCACACTGTCATTGTATATGTAGATAAGAAGAGTTGCACTCTTGAGGATATCAACATCCTGGAGCTCAACCTTGAGGGTGATCGTGCAAAGGCATTGCCCGACCCCTCCACGGTGAAGGACTTCACACGTCCACGCACCTTCAAGTTCTATCGCAACGATAAGCTCGTGGGCACTTGGACTGTTGATGTGCAGTTCACAGAGCAGACATCATCCACAGGCAGTGTGGATGCATGGGCCAAGAAGGTCACTCTCAATGGCGGAATGCGCAGCGGCGCCACTCCCACAGTGGAGTACAAGAAGGCTTCAGAGAGCACTTGGACCCGTGTGGATGCTGCTGATGTGAAGATTACCTCTGCCACATCTTTCACCACCGAGTTGCATGGACTCTCCGATGGAACCGACTATGAGTGGCACGTCATCGTGGATGGAGTGACCGGCCAGACTGCCAAGTTCACCACTGAGAAGATAGTGGAGGTGCCCAACCTCAACTTTGACACTTGGACCATGAAGGGCAAGAACTGGTATGCCAACAGCGTTCCCGACAACTATGATGACCCTGACGCTTTCTGGGCATCGGGCAACGAGGGTGTTACCTCCACACTGGCTGGTGGCAAGGATGCCACCACGGTGCCTGTGGATGGCAGTGATGCCTATAAGGGCAAGGCAGCCCGTCTCACCAGCCTTACTGGTGTGGCTCTGGTGGGAGCCGCTGCCGGCAACCTGTTCATCGGCAAGTACAAGACCAATCTGAGCAATCCGTCGAGCAGCCCACAGTTCGGTCGTCCCTTCACTGGCGCACGTCCACTCAAGATGGCAGGTTATTACAAGTACATCTCTATGCCCATTACCCACGAAGGAACCGTACCCGGCAACCTCACGATGGACCGTGGTCACATCTACATTAAGATTTGGGACTCTGCGGGCAACCTCTTCGGCTATGGCGAGCAGGTCATTACCGAGACGGTGAAAGAGTACCAGCACTTTGAGTTTGATATTAAATACACCGACCTTACAGCCAAGCCTGCCATGATGACCATCGTGGCTACTTCCAGCCAGTACGGCGGTGAATTCAGCGGCGCACGTGTCTGCGGACAGGTGGGAGCGGGCAGCACCCTTTGGGTGGATGAGTTCGAATTGCTGTATGAGTAAGTTGAAATGAATATGAGAAGATATTTCTGTGGTTTGACAATCCTCATGTGTGCTTGCCTTTGCGTCACTGGATGCCGCGAGCAAGCCGACCTCGAGGTCACTGGCGGACGCTTCGACATCACCCTGCAGGACGGTTCGTCGGCACAGCCCACACGTGTTCGTCCCTACGAGGTGACGGGTGAGATGAAGAAGCAGTTCGTCTTGCACATCGCCGATGAGACGGACCGTAGCTGGTTCAGCGGCACTATGGAGCAGTACGAAAAGGCTTCTCCTGCGCTGAAACCAGGCAATTTCGTGCTTTCCGCCTACCTTGGTGACAACCTTCCACTGGCTCTCGATGCCCCCTATTATGTGGCTGACAATACCACGGCAAGCATCCGTGCCGGCCAGGTGACCGCTGTCACCCTGCAGTGCAAGGTGGGCAACTCGATGGCTTCATTCGCCTTTGCCGACCCCGATGCCGCCGCCACTCTGCTTTCCCAATATACCATTGAGAGCCGTGTGGGCAGCACCACCGTATCCTGCACCGCCGATGACGGGCACAATCCCTACTTCAGCGCAGGCTCCACAGTGGATTTCTATCTCAAGGGCAGCACGTCGGCAGGCAAGACTGTCGATTATAAGTTTGCCTCCATAGCCAATGCCCAGAGGCAGAAGAACTATAAATACACCCTCCAGCTGGGTGGTGTGCAGGAGGGAGGAGCCATCCTGGGCATCACGGTGAGCACTGTGGTCGAGAGCATCAGCCTCTCTGACGTTATCCCTCAGGAGTGGTTGCCCAAGGCGAAGATTACCGCTGCAGGCTTTGATGAAACCGGCCATCTCGACTATTACGAGACCGAGCAGGTGGCACCCAAAGTAAGCTACCAGGCTGTGAAGGCTACCGAGGATATGGAGTTCATATTCGATTTCCACGACCAGAATATCCAGTCGCTCAGTGGCACCTATCTGCTTTCTGAGCTCACCGATGACCGTCGTCAGGCTTTGGCCAATGCCGGTCTGGTGCTCCCAAAGCTCGGTGAAACCGCTGGAGTCATCGACCTCACCGCCTTCGTAGCCCAGTTGACCTGTGCCGATGACGGTGCTGCTGTGACCAATAATATCAGTATGCGTGTGAAGGCCAACCACCGCTGGAGCGACACTCAGGCATACAGCATCAGCACCCATAGCCCGGAGTTCAGCATCACGGTGGATGATCGTGAGTCGTGGTCAAAGGAGTTCTCCGTGCATGAATTGCAGGTGACAAAGGGCGATGCACAGACTCTGAAGTCCAAGGTGGTGTATCAGTATAGCGCCGACAATGGACATACCTGGACCGATTGCAGCGATGGAATGAGGCAGAAGTTTGCTTCTCACCCCGAGCAGAAGCAGTATCAGGTGCGTGCCATCTACCGCAGGAAGGTCGTGTCCAACGTTGAAAGCGTCACTCTGGAGACTCCCACCCAGATGCCCAACTCGGATATGGAGGACTGGTACTAC
>SAMEA104315431__coassemble_1313_pt1 | contig 10537 bp, 8 predicted proteins | sample SAMEA104315431__metabat2_low_PE_028 | metagenome-assembled genome bin SAMEA104315431 (sample SAMEA104315431) | gut metagenome | biome: Monkey gut; feature: monkey-associated habitat; material: faeces | place: China | collected 2013
TTGAACACACATTTATTGGTTGATAAATGTGTCTACCTATATCAGTATAAGACACCCCGTTTTTGATGTCCTAAGACAGACTTTTCCCAATTACAGCCGTTTTGCAAAAATAATCATAGTGGGCAGTAGCACACAATGACCAGTGTCCCGCCCCGTTCACAATGAAATCGCACCTTCCCCCAACAGGCCAAAAGTTGTCGATTATGGAATCAAAAGGTAGTTTTTCTTTGGCACAATTTATTTTTCTACCCAGTGTGGGACTATAATTGTTGCCTCAATCAGCATTAAAACACCGTTTTCTGTCCCAAGTTGTCCCATTTGGGACAACTTGGGACGGCTTTTTTGCATTATTTAAGTTGTAAACACGTAATTTTGCATTGACACAAGTGAGATATTGCATTATGAAGAGAATGTCTATCTTCCTGCCGATAGGGGTGCTTGCAACAATGCTTGCAGTGCATGCGCTCCCACAGTATATTATCGTCCGCGGATGATACACATAATATATATATAAGGTCAAACGGCATTATGTATGTGGGAGAACTATAATGGTCAAGTGATTTATTAACTTTAATAACAACTGAAATGAAGATTAAAAGCACGATTGAGAATGCTTTCGGATGGAGGGTTGGCCTTCTGTCCTTGGTGATGGTGTTTGCTTTGTTTGTTGCATCATCGTGCGGTGGTTCACTGTCTCCACGCAATGGCGGGTTCCCCAAGAAGGTTTCCATCAGTGCAGAAGGCGGGACTAAGGTGGTGAAGGGAACGACTGATTTCTATGGTCTGGGCATTCGCCGATGGAATGGAGACACGCAGGGTTGTGAGTGCGATGAGGAAGGCAGTATGAAGTATGCCAAAATGCTGTGGCTGAAAGCCAAGTTCAATAAGAGGACAGGCGAACTCACCATCATCGCGGAACCTAATACGCAAGGCAAGAAGAGACGCCTGATAATCGATGGAATGGTAATGGATAACATGATTGACATCGAAGTACATCAGGGCAAATGACGATTCTTGACTGAGATGGAGCGGATGGAAGGGGTGCTTGGCTTGGATAAAGCCGCCACTTCCATTCTCTCCTCAGACAGACTCATGGTGTTGCTCATGACAATAACTATAAATGTATTCAGACTTATGACTGCTCGAAATAGATTTTTTTCTGCTTGTGCTCTGCTTGTCTTGGCGCTTGTGATGTTCTCCTCCTGCGGGGAAATGTTATTTCCTGATAATAGCGGTTTTCCACGGAAGGTGTTTCTGCACGCTGAGGGCGAAACGAAAACCATCAAGGGAGTCGGCCTGTACGCCATTTCGATAGAACCGTCGGGCGCGCAGTCCAATGAATGGAGTGACGAATCAGAGGGGACGGAATCCACTGTCAGCAACGAGTGGCTGACGGTGACATACAACCGAAAGACCTGTGAGATGGTCATTACTGCAGCCCCCAACGATACTCGAAAGATAAGGCATGCTGATGTCAATGGCATGGTACAGGATTTTGGGGTGACTGTACGGGTGTATCAGGGAAAATGACATCTGTATTTGGGTAGAATAATAGTGGTATAACAATAGTCAAGCAAGATAAGATGAAAAAGTGTGTAATACTGGCAGTAGCCTTCATGATGGCTCTCGGTGCATGGGCGCAGTCGCCTTTGCGTAGCAAGAAGTACAAGGGTTTTCTCAATTTCGACCTTTCCACCGTATCATATCACTCCACTTCGGGTGACGGTAATTATTCCGATGGCGGTCATAGCGTACACTTCGAACTGACCACTTCACATGGTATTCAGGTGTGTCCCTACTTCTTCGCTGGTGCGGGTGTCGGACTTCGTGCAGGGTCGGGTACGGCTGCTGCTGTCATGGATATGGATTTTCTGCAAGCCCCCATTTTCCTGCAGGTACGCGGCAGTCTTACTCCCAAGCCGGTTACTCCTTACCTTGACCTGAAGGGTGGCTATAGCGTGGGTGACATGCATGGAGCTTTTGTATCTCCTTCCATCGGTGTCAGTGTGCCTTTGTGCAACCGTCTCGGCTTGAATGTGGAGGTTGCCTACCAGGCGCAGAACAGCAGGGATGAATATACATGGGGTACTGAGAAGGTGTGGAGACATGCCGTCTCCGTCGGTGTAGGACTGGAGTTCTGATGAGCACAGGGAGGTGGGAAGAGCCATCTCTGTGATGTGGCAGATGCATTAGCACAATAGAAAGTTGGGGAGAACAGAAGTCGTGTACATTTGTGACGCTTCTGTTCTCCTCTGTCATATTGATTGTCAAAGAGTATGAAACACTATTTCCATTATTCTACGCAGGTGAAGATTATCAAGAATAGCCCCTTTGAACTCCTTCAAGTCACGCAGAATGCCTTGATGCAGAACCGTTGGCTATGCAAATATACTGCCAGACTCTATTTGTCGCAAATATAATGTATATGCTCGGCTATCTCCATAAAGGCTCGTTTTCCCATCCTTGTGGAAATCCCATGGCATGTAAATCTACATTAGGGTGTTCTGTAAAGAGTTTGAGTAGGGAACTTTTCAAGTCCATGCAAGGTGTGATGGTTTGCTCCAGATATAATAAGGTGCATAGCTGATGGTACAACTTTATAGGTTTTTGACTTGAAGTAATCCAATTGTGAGGGAGCCGATTCGGTAATTGAGGCTTCAAGGCAAAACGCCTATTCCAGATACGTGCATGATGAGCGCAGCAATTGCGAAGTACGGTAATGCATCTTATCCAACTTTCCAAATATGTGTATTGAGGAAGTCCAAATTCTCTTGCCACTTGTTTCTTTAATCGATTGTCCTTAAACAAGCAAAATAACTTGGAAAGCGTACCAAAAGATACTGCCTCCAAGGTTTTCCATACAGGAGGGAGAGACGGAAATGTATATCTCTCTAAATGTTCCTTTATGAAATCTTCATTTGAGCGAGATATCTCTTTCTTGATATTGTCAAGGCAACCTTCATAAAACTCTATATTCTTGAATAACGATGAATCCATAAACCAAAATGCGCCATGTTCCATAGAGAACACTTGAATCATTTTTGTTCGGAGAGAAATCTCTATATCTTGAATTGCCTTGAATATGAGTTGGCGGAGTTCTTTGTCAAAGAGATAAAGGTTGATGGCTTGTTCGAATGTACTGCCCGGTTTGTAAAGATGGCGCTGTTGGTCTTGCTCTATGTATCTGAGATAACTGGCAACCCGAAAATAGCTGATATTGCGAAGTTGTAGTTTGGCTGTTGCAATATCTTCAATTATCAGTCCTCTGTTTTGAAGCAAGGCTAATTGTTCATCTATATTTATCGGTTGTTTGTCGTAGTTCATATACCATATAAAAAGCGAAGTCCCACCGTGGTACGCATCGTTGAGAGGCGTGGTGGGATTTGTTGCTGCAAAAATACGGTTTTAATTCAAATTCTCCAAATATTATCTGAGAAATCTGCTTGTCTGGGGTTTTAACGCGAAAAGTTCCATATTCCATAAAATTCTCATTGCGAAGCATTGGATATAATTAAGGCGTTCTTTGTATATTGCAAAATATAGAAACGAGCAGAAGTCCGCTCGTTTCTTGATTGTTGCCTATATTATGTGGGCAAACGTCCAACTCATAATATTCAATTAAAGTTCAAGTTAGAGCGTCTTTACATCTATATAATTCGCACATCAGAGCAGGCTCATCAGATTCGTCAACTTCTTCATCCATGATGTAGATGACTTTCTGCGATGGAAGCAACCAGTTTAAGGGATGGTTCCCGTATCCTTTCGTTGATGGTAGTACCGAGTCTGTGTGCAAGAGAAGTCAATTAGCGAGCAGGGAGAGGTAGGCTCCTTCGGCACATTCTGTAAGTCTTCAAATCAGGAGAGAAGTTGTCCTCCACCGTCCAACCCTAGGCTGGACGGTGGGAGAAGCTTGCTTACTTTGCCAAGGCAATATATATTCTCTGACCGTCCAGCCTTGGGTTGGACGGTGGATATGTGCAATGCACCCGTCCTGGAGGCCAAATGAATCCTGCACATAAGACATCTTCTTCCCGATCGCAAGCAGAGTTGGCCTGCATTGCCAATGCCGTGTAGCCCCTTTCCTTCCTGATATTTCCCACTCCTATGATACGCTGCCCATAACGATAAAGCCCCGATATTGGCCTCTGGGAGCCGATATCGGGGCTTGAAGTATAATCTGTCACCTCGTGCCCGTGCGGGCTGCTGGAGGCGGCGCAGATGCCTTTGTGGGGGCTTTTTACTTTATCTTGGTGGGATCTACAGTACGGGGCAGCCATACACGATAGCGCTCGCCCTGGTCCCAAGTGTTGCCTGCCGAGGCAAAGTCGCAGAAGTGGGTCACAAACTTCTCGGTGTTGTAGGCGCCGCGCGGCATGGTGAGGCGGAAAGCCATCCACATTCCCTGGGGGGCTTTGACTGGCTCCAGATCCACTATATTGCCGTCGTGGGTGGGGATTTCGCAGGTTTCATCCACAAATCCATCGCGGAATCGTGTGTCGCGTGCCAGCAGTATGGGCCCGCGTTCGATAGCCTGCATGTGGTTGAGCTCCACCAGTCGTGCACGCATGTCGGTGCTCAGTGTCACACGGTCACCGGCCTTCCAGGTGCGCTTGATGAGGCAGTACTGTCCGGCCTTCACTCCTTCCACCTTCTCGCCATTTACCTCCACGGTGTTCTGCTGGCTCCATGCGGGAATGCGCAGACCCAGTGTGAAGGCCGCTTCATGCTGTGGGTTCAGGCTTATCTGCACCTTCCCGTCCTGCGGATAGTTGGTCTGCTGGCTCAGGCCGATAGTCTGTCCGCCCATCTCGATGGTGGTCTGCGAGGGGATGAAGAGGTTCACATCCACGCGGTCAGCCGCCGGCAGGCGGTACATCACACGCGGTATCATGGCAAAGGCACGTGGACCGTTGGCGTTGCAGCAGTTGATGGGTATGTTGCACTGGTGCTCTCCCTCCTGCCTGTAACCCTCGAGGGGTGTGTATTTCACTATCTGTGAGCCGTCGCCCTTCATGCTTGCCATGAGTGCGTTGTACATGGTGCGTTCTATCTGGTCGGCGTATTTCTGGTCGCCTGTAAACTCCAGCAGTCGCTCGCAGAACTGCATCCAGGTGAAGGTCACACAGGTTTCCATGGTGAGGCCGGACACTCTGGTCTGCAGAGCCTTGCCGCCATACCAGCACTCGTGAGAGGCTCCAGAGCCGGCTGCATTGATTTCCTCGTCCACTATATGCTGCCATGTGGTCTCGGCGGCATGTAGCAGCGTGGGGTCGGCAGTAACGCGGAAGAGCTCGAGCAGTCCCACGTAGCACGACATCATTTCGTATGCCTTCTGTCCGTTCTTCTTTCCATACCACGCATCACCCGGCTTCAGCGGCACGCGCAGGGCTACTGGCACATCGGCCTTGGTAATGAGTTCAGGCCCGCCGGGCTTGTTGAGTTCCTGGGCGATATACTTTGCAAACTCCAGGTAACGCTGGTTCTTGGTAATCTGGTACAGGAACATGGTGGGCTCCAGGATGCTGCTGGGCGGCATGCCCATATACTCTCCGCAGTCGATGATGGACTTTCCGTCGGGGCCCACTTGCGATATGGTGTATCCCAGCAGCCGCTCTGCTGTCTTGAGCGCACGCTTGTCGCCTGTCTCCTGATACCACTTGATGAGGCCCAGCAGGGTATATTTCCGTCCCCACACATCCCATCCGTTCAGCTGGTGCTCGGCATCATAGTCGCCTATGTAGCCGTCCTTCAGCTGGCAGGCCATGAGGCCGTCTTCGGCGCGGCTTATGATTTCCTTGAGCTGCGCATCGTGTGTGAAGTGGTACATGCCTATGGCTCCCTGCACCCACTTGCCCCAGAACTCGCTGCCCCACAGGTTCTGCTTCTCGTCCTGAAGGCGGAATACAGAGATGAGGGTATCCACATTCTCGGTCTTTACACGATGGTTGATACAGTCGGCATAACGCTGTCCGACGTAGCCGCTCATGGTCACCGTGCCCACTTTCTGCACGGATGCCTTCTTGGCGGCAGATGCTCCTCCCCACGTCATGAGTGTGAGGGCAGTGGCCAGTAGAGTAGTTCTCTTCATTTGGATATATTGTAGATAGTTTTCAGATGGATGCCATAAACAGAATCGGCAGCGTTCCTGCGGCGGGGACAATCCCCCTGTCCGCCTGCTGCCATGTGAAGTGTACGCCTGATAAGACTCGAACTTACACGCCCGAAGGCACCAGATCCTAAGTCTGGCGTGTCTACCAATTCCACCACAAGCGCATCTTGCCTTGCAAAGGTAATGAAATTCCCCCGACCGCCCAAGCGGCAAGGGATGAAAAACGCAGCTGCCCGCACTTTTCCTTGCGGAAGGGTGCGGGCAGCGGTTGATGGTACTTGCTGATTAGAGGTTGTCCTTCTCGATATCCTTGAAGTACTTGTAGGTGCCGTGCTTCAGCTCGTCGGTAGCAGCCTCGTCGCATACGATGATGGCGTGGGGATGCATCTGCAGAGCGCTGATAGTCCACTCCTGAGATACAGGAGCCTCGATAGCGTGGTGCAGAGCACGTGCCTTGCCGTGGCCGTTACATACGATGAGCACCTCCTTGGCAGCCATCACAGTGCCCACACCTACGGTGAGGGATGTGCGGGGAACCTGGTTGACGTCGCCGCCGAAGAAACGGCTGTTGGCAATGATGGTGTCGGTGGTGAGGCTCTTCACGCGGGTGCGGCTGGTGAGAGAGCTGAAAGGCTCGTTGAAGGCAATGTGGCCGTCGGGGCCGATACCGCCCATAAACAGGTCGATGCCACCTGCCTCCTCGATGGCCTTCTCATAGGCAGCACACTCGGCCTCCAGGTCTGCAGCGTTGCCGTTGAGGATATGCACGTTCTCCTTCTTGATGTCGATGTGGCTGAAGAAGTTCTTCCACATGAAGCTGTGATAGCTCTCGGGATGCTCCTCGGGCAGGCCTACATATTCGTCCATGTTGAATGTAACCACATTGCGGAAGCTCACCTTGCCAGCCTTATGCAGCTCGATGAGATGCTTGTACAGGCCCAGGGGTGATGAGCCAGTAGGGCAACCCAGCTTGAAGGGTTGCTCTTCGGTGGGTTGTGCAGCGTTGATCTTGGCTGCTACATACTCGGCAGCCCAACGGCTGAGCTGCTGATAGTCGGGTTCAATAATGACTCTCATGTCTCTTTTCTTTAAAGTGAGTTATATATGTTGTTTGATATCTCGGTCCGTGTCAACGGGCTCCGGCCGGTGCCAGATGCTGTTTGTACTTGGCCATCTTGCCGTCTTCCTCATGCACGCAGCGGAAGAGTTCGGCCTGTGTGGCAGTCACCTCGTCGCGTGTCAGTTCGGGTACATTGTAGCTCTTGAGCAATAGGGTGTTGTACTCAGGGTCCTCCTGTGGGATGGGAAATGCCTTGTGGGCACGTCCCTGACGGTCGAAGTAGGTGAGGAATACACGTGTATAGTTGCCGTCGATGCGCCGGCTGCTGAAGGCTATCCAGCGTCCGTTGCTGCTCCAGCTGTGGAAACTGTCGGCATCGGGGCTGTTGGCCTCGCGCAGAGCATAGCAGCTGTCGGTCTGCAGGTCCTTTACCCACAGGTCGCTGCTCTTGTGCCAGATGTGGAACTGTCCGTAGCGTCCCTGGGTGTAGAGCACGTAACGGCCGTCGGGGCTTACGCGTGGCAGACTGATGCTGTGGGCATTTGATGCCACATCCACCTCGGTACGCGGTGTGCCGAAGGTACGTGTCTTGGCGTCGAAAGGCACCGACTTGAGGTCGTAGTAGATGCTGTCATAGCGTATCATGAGCTGCATACCGCGTGTGCTGTCGGGTGTCTCGGGCGGCAGCAGGTGGCCCACCTGGGCGCTGCAGTAGAAGAGGCGGTCGCCCGAAGGTGCCCATGCAGGGAAGGTCTCCAGCTCATTCTTGCTGCGGAAGACGTGTGCCACCTCGTTGTGCTCCACGTCATAGAGCAGCATGTCACTGGCTTCGTCCATCACCTCAAGCTTCTCGGCATGGTAGGTATGGAAGGTCTGGCCGGTCTTGTTGGTAGAGAAGGCCACCAGATTCTCTGTTGGATGCCAGGCGGGATATACGGCACTGCTGAGGATGGTATTGTCCTTCACCTGCACCTTGTGTGCCTTTCCGTTCTGCACGATGATGGTTCCGCCGTGGTTGGCACGCACGTGGAAGAGCATATCCTGTGCACTCTGGTTGCGGTAGTTGTGGCAGTTGATGCAGTGGTTATGCTTCTCGTCATAGCTGCGGTTGTTCTCATACACCGCGCGCTCAGTCCAGTTGGTGAGGTTGCGCTGGTAGATGCCCAGCTGGCGGTAAAGCTCATATCCTGGCTCGATGAGACGGTAGCTCAGATAGGAGTCGATGTCTTCCTGTGCCACTGTGAGCGTGTGCGGCTTGTGCTGCACCCATCCATCGGCGTTCTGCACATATACTGTCACGCTGATGTCTTTCCCCCTGTTGGCCTCGAGCAGTGTCCTCCAGGCGGCAGTGTCTATGCGCACGCTCATGTTCTTGTCGGCCTCGGCCAGCACTTCCTCGCCGTTGGGTCCTTGCAGTTGTGCCACTGCGGCAGTTGCTCCGGAGTCCTTCACCATGAAGTTGAGCGGAGCTATGTTGGCGGGGATGACTATATCGCGGTAGTCGGGAAAGATGTCGGCCTGCGTGTCGAGTGCGGTGGACTGGGCGGGCAGCTGTGCCTGGTGTGTGCAGGCAGCAGTGAGGGCCAGCATGAGCAGCAGGCAGGCGCCTATTATATAATGTGTGTGTTGTCTTGTCATAACGTGTCAGTTTACACCCGATTTCTCCTTTGACTCGCCTGTGTAGCCCTTCTTGGTGGCCTTCAGATTGCCAAAGAAATAGTAGTAGGGATAATATCCCTTGTATCTCTCAAACAGCTTGTAGGCATTGCCCGGACGGTCCTTCAGGTAGGGCTGGATAGCCTGTATGAAGCCATCCAGACGGGTAGCCCGCATTTCCAGGTTGCCATATCCCTGCGATGCACCGGGATGCTTCATCTCGGATACCAGCAGTCCGTCGGCGATGATCTCGGGTGGGGTGCTGCCCTTGATGTACTGTGCGCGCATCAGGAAGGGTGGCATCAGCTTGGTGTAGAGGCATACACAGAGGCTGTTGTAGAGTGCCTCCACGCTTCGTGCCTCTACCAGGTTGAGGTTGTATCCCATGAAGAAGGGCTGCTGATACTGGTTCTCGAAGCTGTCATGTATGGGTTCGGTGAGGCGCAGACGGGCCATCTCGCTGTCGGCATTCACCTTCTCGGGGTTGTTGACCATTGCCTGGTACTTCTCCACGAACTCCCCCTCGAAGGGAACATCGCCCAACAGACGCAGGTACTTGCGGCTCAACTCCCATTCGCCACGCATGAGCGAGCACTTGACAAGCAGCTTGAGCAGGCGTGAGGTGGGGCCGGTCATCACCATCTGTTCCATACAATAGTGCATGCAAGGTTCGATGAAACCGGCATGATAGTTGCCTTCGGGCTCATAGAGAGGGCTTCCGTTGTTGAGCATACCTCCGTTGCCGTGCAGGTAGAGCGAGTCATAGTCGAGGCGGATATCGTACATGCGTTCGGCTATCTGGCCGGTGTGGATGAGCGCCATGGCATAATAGGCAGCCATGGGACGGTTGCTCTGGGTGGCGTTCTGGCGTGCTACCCGCTCTATGCCAGCCCAGTCCTGCTGGTACTGCATGCTCATCTCCTGGCAGATGACACGTACGTAAGGACGCTTCCATTCGCCCCATGCAATGATGGCTGCAAATGCCAGCGTCACGCATGCCAGGCAGGTGAGGTTCTGACGTGTGCTCTCATCCTTGGGCAGACCAAGCATGGTGGGCATGGGCTTGCGGCTGAAACTGCGTATCATCACAGCCCATATGCAGAGCACCAGGAGCACCACAAAGGGGATGCCCATGATGTATCCTGTCTCGGTTTCAAAGAAGATATCCAGCCCCTGATGTGTGATGGCAGCCAGGCAGCAGAGTGCAGGCACATACTGCACAAGGCGCCATCTGGCGGGCAGACGCAGGCAGTAGCCGGTGAGCCAGCTTATCATGCCCAGCATCAGCGACAGGCACAGGCCGCCCAGCCAGGGGTACTGGTAAAGCTGCAGAAGCAGTCGTCCCACATATCGCAGCGGGCCGAAGCTCTGACAGAGGACGAATTGCATGAGTCGGGTGTCTGTAGCCCAGAAGCTGAACTCGCGGCTCACATGGAACAGACAGCCGTAATAAAAGGAGCCCCAAGCCCACACTGCCACCATGAAAAGCAGCAATGTGGGCAGGACTATCTTCTTACGCTCGCGCGGGGCGGCGGCTGGCTTTGATGCCGGCCGCACGCCCCGCTGCTCTGCTTGTTTAGTTTTGTAGGTCTTCTTACTCATTATTTAATCAGAGTCTTTCTGCCATTCACGATGTAGATGCCAGGCTGGGTGATGTGTGTAGTGCGTCGTCCCTGCAGGTCATATACAGTAGTCTTACCGTTCTTGTCATT
>SAMEA104315431__coassemble_1326_pt1 | contig 10456 bp, 10 predicted proteins | sample SAMEA104315431__metabat2_low_PE_028 | metagenome-assembled genome bin SAMEA104315431 (sample SAMEA104315431) | gut metagenome | biome: Monkey gut; feature: monkey-associated habitat; material: faeces | place: China | collected 2013
CAGGCTGTGCTCCTTTCTTTTTCTCCCTCTTTCTTCCCTTCCTTTCCAAGCGTTTTCTGGATATCTGGCGAGACGGCATAAGTTTCTCTCCCCAGGGGCTACGGGGATCATCTCTATTCCCTTTGGTTGGCATGACAGACTCCTGGGGCAGGAAATGTATGTCCGCAGGCGTTTGCCCGTGGCAATCCCTTCCAGTGTGACCAGTATAGGTGAAAGCGCGTTCTATGGGTGCCACCGCCTTACCACAGTGGAGATCCCCACCTCAGTAACGCAAATAGGCCGACACGCTTTCAAAGAATGCGATAAGCTCAAAGCCTCTATAAAGAAAGACCTCCGCGCCCGCTTCGGTGACGAATTGTTTGATTAAAGCAGATTGTCAGGCCCTTGATGCAGAAAAGCGGAGAGAACTTCTGAGGGGGCTGGTGCATGATGCATATATGGCAGGAGATAAACAGGCCGAATGCCATAATCGTGTTCCATTTTATGGTCTCAGAATGATAATATTCTCCCGTTTAAGTGCTCTCGTTTCCCCGAATATTTCATATCTTTGCAGTGTAAGAGGTACATTTTTTCTGTTAATGTAGCCAAGTGCATCAGGCAGTATGTCCTTGGGAGTGTATGAAGTGCGGCATCCTCCTTATGTAGTGTATAAACCGCACGTCTAAAACCGAAAAAGATATGGCAATAGAGACAACAACAGCCAGTCATCAGAATCAGACTGGCACCAGTATCGCCAATGAATGGAGTGGCGCATTCAGAAACGGACAAGTCCTTAGCGTTTGTGATGGTGACATTCTTGAGATGCCCGCAAGCCTCGAAGACTGCAAGGGCAAGATTGTGGTTCACGAGAACTTCAATAACGCGCAGAGCATTGTGGTTAAGGCTAAGACCGCAGCGGGGGTGGAGAAGGAAGTAGAGTTTTGGCCAAACTCTGTATGTCGTTCGCTCACTGAGTTCAAGCCCGCACGTGTTCCTGGTGATTTGCCCGTGGCAACTGGTCGTCGTCCTGCTAATGACGGTGCTGTAGTGGCTGACTTGGTTAACTGCGTTGATGTTGCAGAGGCAATGGAGAAGCTGTACGGCAAGAAGCTCCTCTTCACTCTGAGAGAGGAAGTAGTTGCCCTGCGCTACGGCACCAAGGACACATACAAGGCGAAGATTTGGACAATCACCTACGCGTGATTTGCATATTTGGGAGACCTTGCAGTAAAGACTGCATTGTCTCCCACAATGATGTCCATATCTATGTACGTCCAACAAGTTATCCTTTAAATGTATGGGGGGGTATGTTGGATGGTACAAGTGTATTGCGCTTTGTTCGGTATTAGCATTGTGGGGTTCGACTCCCCACAATGTAACACGTTGAATGCCATTTCAAGTTAAGTGTATAGGAGACGGTCTCCTGTACATCCCGTGATTCTCCGAGAGTATGTTCCACTAAAACAAGGATTAAGACTTGAATGCAGCGTTCAATGTGTTGTTACATACCTCCGAGAGTATGTTCCACTAAGACAGTTTTACTTTTCCTTTTTGTTTGTTGGTTTGGGATATACGTGTTTGCATTCGCAGTTGCTCATTGATGGTCATGTGCATCACTGGATTATGGCTACGAGGAGGTTCTGCTTATCTTTTGCGGACTTGTTCGTGGGTTTACTGGCGCTTATGGCGTTTTGAGGGAGAGACCTCCGGTCATGGTGAATGGCTGGAAGTCTCTCTTTTCTTGGATACCTTATATATATAATGTGTGTCTCGTGTATTGAAGGCAAAGTATATGAAGAATTCACAGAGAAGATGGCTTGTGGTATCGGGTTAAGCTTGGTTTTATTGCTGAAAAGACCATCAAAGAAGGGGTAGAAGTGGTTCAGTGTAGTTCATATAATATAGTTTAACATAAAGCGGAAATTCCCTGTTGCAAAATGATGTAAATTTACAACATGAAAATGCAGAATCTTGTACAGAGAGTGCATGATAAGCGTTTTCTTAACCTAAGAAGAAGGGAGGCTATGAATGAGAATGGTTGTATGGTACATCAGTGCAAGGCATACAAGGCTACATCTTTCAAACTAACAAGTTGAAGGATGTAATAGGCGTCAGTGAGTTGGTGAAGGATTTGTGCGAAACAAACTTCAAGAAAGAGTTTGTCTTGGCCGGCAATGTATCCGAGAGAATGTCCCACTAAATCAAGGATAAAGACATTTTCTCTTGTCATGTTACGTATGGAAAGATTTTATAAAAATGCGTCATTATATCAACACTTTAATCCTTTGAAGATGGAGCTTTTGTTTGCCATTATTATTGGTTTTATTGGTACTGCGGTTTCCTATAGTACGTTTTGGGGAGTGGTAGCGTTTTTGTGTATTCTGAGCTTTCGCATGGGGTGATGACTAAGTTGTTATTCTTTTTGTTTGCCTTCTATTTTGGGATCTACATATTTGTATTCCTTACGTTATGCTATATGCTTGTTATGTCTTTTTTAAAAGACTAAGATGTAGATTTTAAAGAGAGGAAGGGATGGAGTGTGATGGGAGCGGTGGTGTATGATGCCAGTTGTGGTGCCTGGGGAAAAGAAAAAGCCCAGGCGATGAGCCTGGGCTTGATGGTGGATGAGGTGAGTGGGTCAGTTGGCTTGATCGATGCTGAGGGCCTTGATGGCTTGTTGTGCTTCCTCATCGGTGAAGAGAATCACGTTAGGCGCGAGCGGGAGCCACATCAGATTGTCAAACCGTTTGGCCTCTATGGCCAGCACCTGATGGTCAGCACTCACGAGATACTCCACTCGTATGCCACCGTTGGGGTCGGTGCGCATGTCGCCTCGGCTTACTGCCGACGGACCTTCCTCCATGATGCTGCGCAGGGCTGGACAGCATGCGAGATCGTAGGTGGCAGCTCCCTGGATGAGCGTTTGCCCATTGGGCGTGTAGATGAGTTGGCGTGTGCTCTTGACGCATAATGCTACGCCTGCCAGTGCCAGCAGCAGTCCTACTGTGGGCAGAGTGATTGAGATAGCCTCGCTGTGCATGTCAATCACTGCGGGCAGCGCCATTATCATTACCCCGAGAATTATCACCACAGCGGCTTTGGTCTTGTGCTTGTGGTCGTGCAGCTGTTTGATGTAGGGGGCAGATGTGTAGAGTCTCTCGATGTTGGTATATTTTGTGAATTCTTTCATAATGATGTGTTTGTTGGGGCGGGAGCATCCGTGTGTTACTCTTGTCCATATTGTTTTGTAATTGAGTGAAATATGTGGGCATGAGATACTTGTGTAGCTTCCTCCTGGGGCAGTTCTCACGCATGATGGCAGACAGGCATCTGCGTCACACAAGTGTGCTACGCAATGCCGCCCGGTGTGTTCTGAGCGGACTGTATGGGCAGATGAAGTCTTCCGTTAAGGTTGGAAAGGGGGAGAAGCCGGCTACTCCAGAATACGGCGCAGGGCAAATATGTAATAGTCGCAAGCCCTGGGCGATATGAAAGCCACGCCAGTGTGTGCCAGCGTGAAGTGTGACCGGATAAGATGAGAGATGCCTCGTGGCAAAGCAGGATGGGCTGTGCCAAGTGGTGTGCTGCCTCCTCCTATGCGTCGGCTGGGGCGGATTTGTCCGGTGGCAGGATTGTTTACCTGCCCGATAGGGTTCAGTTGCACCCCCTGTGCAGGATGTGCCAGCATGTGACGCTCGGCAGCTGTGGCAGCCTGCGCAGACGGCTCATCGAGAAGAGCAGCTGCGGCAGCCTGAGTCAAAGGTACAGCATGCTCCGCAGGACAAACGGGTTCGTTTGCCCATGTAAATACAGCCAGAAGACCCATCAGGAGGGCAAGGGCTGTGAGTCGAAGATGCTTGATGTCCATTTTCATCAGCCGGCGTTCTATCTTACAAAATCTTGTGCAAAGTTATGCAAGCGCGCTCTTTTTACCAAGCAAATGGCTGTTTTTTTCAAGGGAAAATACTTCAGAGCCGCTCTGGGGTCACTTCTCGTAGTCGGCCTTGCGCTTGGGGTTCATGGGAAACCATCCCTTCTGCACGCGCTTATGCTGGGCGAAAATCTCCCCTATGCTCCAGAAGCACGAGAAGGCCACTACTCCCAGTATGATGCTCAGCACATCGTGGTGGCACCACAGGCTGGCAGCGCAAAACAATATACCTGCAAGCAGGAATGCCCACCAGCACTTGCGGCCCAGATGATATTCGGCCTTGATGACCAGGGGATGAAAGAGCCCGATGGTGAGAAATGAGGCGACGCCGATGATGATACCAGTCCAGTTCATGAGAAACGAAGTTTATGAGTTGCAAGCAAAGTCTGTATGATGCCTCGTGTGAAGAGGTAGCTGAGGAAAGCCATCCACAGTGCGTCATTGCCCAGAAATTCCTTGGTGTACAGATATGTAGCGAAGAACACGGCAGCACCGCCCACTGTGGCAAACAGCATACCGCGTGTATAAGTCATGCCGATGAACACTCCGTCCCACACCATAGCCTGAAGCGCTACGATGGGAATCAGATATACCCAAGGCAGAAAGAGTGATGCCAGATACTGCACACGGGGGATGTCGGTGAAGAAGCAGATGATCCATTCACCGCCGAAGATGTATGCCAGCGTGAAGACAGCAGAGATGCTGCCTCCCCACAAGAAGAGAGCCAGGATGCACTGGGTGAGTCCCTGACGGTCGTGAGCGCCGGTGTATTTGCCGCTCAGTGCCTCTCCGGCATTGGCCAGACCGTCGGTGATGTAGGAGAAGAGGATGAAGAGCTGCATCAGCAGCGCGTTGGCAGCCAGAATGTCACTGCCCTGCATGCTGCCTGCACGCACGAAAAATACGGTCACGCACACCAGGCAGAGTGTGCGCAGAAACAGGTCGCGGTTGACGGCCAGAAACTCCCGCCAGCGCACAGGGGTGCTCTCGCGGGCAGCTGTAGTGGGGCGGTTGGCACGATGATGACGCATGAATATCAGGCACAGAGCCAGTCCCGACCATTGGGCCACCAGAGTGCCAGTGGCCACTCCCTCCATCTTCCATCCCATCCCATACACCAGGAAGAGGCTCAGCAGGATGTTCACCAGATTCTGGAAAAGTGCCACAAACATGGGCGAACGTGTATCCTGTGCTCCTATGAACCAGCCGTTGAAGCAATACTGTCCCAGTACGGCAGGTGCTCCCCATATGCATATGCTGAAGTAGATGTGCAGTTGGGGCAGAGTGTCAGCATCGGGATGCATGATGCGTGTGGCTATCTCGAAGAGCGGCCATTGCAGTATCACCATCGCCGCACTGATGATGCAGCCCGCCTGCAGAGCCTTGCGCAGGACGGTCTTCATGCGTTCCTGGTCTTCCTGACCATGTGCCTGGGCTACCAGCCCGGTGGTGCCCATGCGCAGGAAGCCCATCAGCCAGTACATCATATTGAAGATGGTGGTACCCAGAGCCACTGTGCCGATAAACACAGAGCTTCCCATGTGGCCCACGATGGTGCTATCCACCAGTCCCAGCAGCGGTACGCTGATGTTGCTGATGATGGCAGGCAGGGTGAGCTTGAGTATTCTCTTATGGATATTGTCTTCGGTCACAGTTTATTTGATATTGAGTTTCACAATTTTGCGCTCTGCATTGAGCAGTGCCGATGCGCGGTAGTGGCGGGCGCTGTTCTGTGTGGGGTCTTTGCGTGCCATTGTCTCATCGATGGTGAACTCCACAGCATAACCCAGTGACGAGTCGGGCATACTCTGGCGCCGGATGTTCATATCGGCCCCCGTGAGATAGTGCAACCCTATCACGTCCTTTGCCATCTTCTTGCGTGCATAGTCGGCTATCTGGGCAGGAGTGGCATGCTGTGTGCCGCAGAACGACTCCATCTCGCTGGCGCAACACTGCCTGATGGCGGTGGTATCCTGCTTGCCCATTCCGTTGTTGAGGAAGGTCTCCAATGCTCCGCGCACCAGTGCCTTGTCTTCGGTAGTTATCTTCCTCTTGGCCAGGTCGTTCTTTGTGCTGGCCGCTTCAGTTATGTGCTGCCCCTCGGGGTGCAGGCTCAGATAGCGGTCGATGGCCTCTGGTGTCTCCTCCTTGACGGCATCAGCCCAGTCGATGGAGTCCAGCATGTTCTCGCAGATGCAGCGTCGGGCCGACTGCGGATGCTTCTCCATAAACTGTGTGACGCTGTTGCGCGACACCCCATTGAGCATTGCCTTCCAGTCGTCATTCTCCTGCAGGAGCGATTCCATGCGCCGGCGCACGTCGTCGCAGTGGCTGCTCTGGGGGAAATCAGCGAGGAACTGCTGGAAGTACTCGGGATCGGTGAGCGTGAGCAGGCTGGCATACCGCTCCTCCTCGCGCTGCTGCTCCTGCAGTATCTGCAGATAATAATAGCCGCCGGCGCCTGCTGCACCGAGCAACAGAAGCAGGAAAATGATGCCCGCGATGCGCCATCCACGGCCTTTTTTCTTGGGCTTCGGGCTATTGGGCTGTGTGCTTGGTCCGTTTGGGGTAATGGCCGCAGAAGCATTGGCCACGGGTTCCTGCATGGGCTCCAGTGGGGTGGAGCAGTGGGGGCAAACCGTAGCCGATTTCATCACATATTCGTTGCAGTGGGGACACTGCCTGATATTTCCGCGTATAGATACACCGCAATGTGGGCATGTTCCAGCCAATGAAGATACTCTCTGAGAGCACTCGGGGCATCTGATTATACTCATAGTTTATTGGTCTAATCGTGTTTAATATTGCAAAGTTATGTTTTTTTTCGTTTATCATGGTGTTTTGTCCCACATTTCTCGGTGAATTTCCCTATAAAACCCACTGCATGCCTGCTGGTTGGCCATCCAGGAGGCTTTTTCTATGCAACTTTCATCATTGGGAGGCCGATACTCTCAGGCGCAGGATGCGTGTGGTGTGTTCGGTCACGCGAAAACGGTTGTCGGAGCGCACGCCCACCAGCCATATGATGTCGTCACCACTCTGCACCACGCACTGACGCTCCTTCTGGAAGCGGTTGAACTTCTTGTCGGTCATCATGTCACTCACCAGTTTCCAGCCTTTCATGCCGAAGGGGACCATCCTGTCACCTGTCTCTGCACGCCGTATATGCAGGGGCATCTTGAGCAGGTCGGCATCGAAATAGGCTGTGCTGGCATCTGCAGGCTGCATGGCATCCACTATATCCTGCTCGATGACGGGCATCAATGCCGCCTCACATTTGGCTTCGGCCACCAGGCAGGTGCGGTCGAGCAGCACGCGGTGGGTGTCGCTTTCCCAGATGCGCCCGCTTGTGCTCTGTCCCGAAGCCATCATCTCGGCCTGCTGAGTGGCGTTGAAGTGCATGGGACGAAGCCATTCGTGCAGCAGGATGTCGGCTTCGGAAGTACCTGTAAGCCACTGACGGCCAAAGTGCTTTGTGGTGATATCGTGCTCGTCCATAGTTTGCCTGATGCCCTTGTGGTAGTAGGGCAGACTGCCCTGCATGATGGATGCAAACTGGGAGATGGCTGTGGCGGCTTGCGGATTGATGCTCTGGAGCAGGGGCAGCACGTCCAGCCGGATGCGGTTGCGCACAGCATCGCGCTCCAGATTGGTGCTGTCGGTCACAAAGTCCTGATTGATAGACGACAGATAGTGCAGGATGTCCTGGCGGCTAACACACAACAGGGGGCGGATGACTCCCTCGCGCTGGCTCCACATGCCTGCCATTCCGCGCAGACCAGTTCCGCGCAGGAGGTTGAGCAGAAGGGTTTCTGCCTGGTCGTCGCGATGATGAGCTACGGCAATACCCTGTGCTCCAGTCTCTTGGATTTGGCTTTTGAACCACCAGTAGCGCAGTTCGCGTGCCGCCATCTCGATGCTCATGTGGTGCAGCAGGGCAAATTCGCGGGTGTCGAAATGCTTTACCGAGAGAGTGACATTGAGCTTCCGGCACAATCGGGTAACAAAGGATTCGTCGCGGTCAGACTCCTCGCCACGCAGGTGAAAGTTGCAGTGCAGAGCATGCAGGCTGTAGCCCAACTCGTGCAGCACGCATAGGAGTGCCACCGAATCGGCTCCTCCGCTCAGGGCCACCAGCACGGGACGGCCCTTGCTGAGCAGTTTCCTATTCCTTATATATAAGTCAACCTGCCCGATCATTCTGTCTTCTTCAGCAGGCCATCGGCCAGTGCATCACCCAGCTCCTTGGCTCTCAACAGGTGTTTGCGGGCTTCGGCCTTTGCCCCATTCTCCAGCAGGCATACGCCCAGAATGCGGTGTGCGTCGGCAAACTGCTCATCGAGAGCAATGGCTTTCCGGGCGTAGGAGATAGCCTGGTCGTTGTGGCCCACGCGGTAGTTGAGTGCAGCGGCTTCGGCATGCAGGAGCGGCTCGCGCGGAGAAAGCTTGATGGCCTTCTCTATATCGTTGAGAGCGGGTGCATACATGCGGCACTTGACCTCCATCTGCTCGCGCTCGTAGTAGAAGTTGGCGGTGAGATTGCTGCCCGAGAGGTGCTCAAAGTCATTGTAGCCTGCGATGGCTTCACGCAGATTGCCGTTGCCGGCCAGTGTCTTGGCTCTCAGCAGGATGATGTTGGCAGCAGCCACGGGATAAGGCTTGCTGTAGCAGTTGAGCGCGCTGTCCATCAGAGCTATCACCTGTGCTGTGTCGGCCTGGCTCTTCTGCCTGCATTGGGCTGCATACATGAATAGTTGTGGAGTGCGCATATTGGTCTTGGTGAGCTCCAGGAACTTGTCACCGGCCTCATTGTATTTCTTCAAGGCATACAGGCAATTGGCCTGCTGCATGGTGTAGGTGGGCAATGGGGTAATGGCCGCAGCCTGCTGTGCTTCACTCAGCGCCCGCTCCAGATTCCAGTTGTCATACTGCTTGTAGTCGGGACGCATGCTCAAGTTGTAGATGACTTTCGACCATGAGTAATGCAGTTCGTCGGCCTTTGTTCCCTCCTGCTTGAGTGCTGTCTCATAGGTGGCAGCCGCCTGGGCGTATTGTCCCAACTCGGCCTCCTGCTCCGCTTTGAGCGTATAGCCGGTGGTGTTGGCGGGGTGCAACTGGATAAACCTATTCACATAATCCATGTACATAGCCGTATCCTTCTTGCTTGTCAGGAAGATGAAACTGATGGCATCCTCTTCTGTCTCGGGCAATGCTTTGCGTATGTGGATGCTGTTGAGGTCGCTGTTGCCTGCATCCATAGTCTTCACCTTGAGCGAGTTGGCATAGTTGGCATCTATTACGTATGAGGGCTGGCCTTCCTTGGTGGCCATCTGCACGAAGCCTATCAGCATACCGTTCTGGTCCAGCACAGGGCTGTTGGCCTGTCGCTTGCCTGCCTCGTGGGTGAGTGTCAGATATTTGAATCCGTCCCCGAACTCCTCCACATGGGTTACTGTGTCGATGGTGCATGGCACATTCTTGTCGGCTTTCTCGCTGGGCATGACGAACACCTGTGCCTGCTCTGCCGGCTGCTGAGGGGCTATGGTCAGGTATGCGTTTTTCTTCTTGCCTGGCTCCATGCGCATCCTTACTATATTATAAGCACCATTGGCTCCCAGTATCTCGGTCACCTGATGCTCGTTGCCGGCCATATCCACCACGGTGGCTCGTGTGGCGCCTTTCATCACATCGTACTGGGCAACCACGATGCCGTCTTCCGAGATGAGTGTCCCTTGTCCCTGCTGCAGTTCTCCGCCGGCAGTGTAAGCCAGTACCGAAACCTGTGCTGCACGCAGTTTCTTGAGCCCCTTGGGCTGCTGCGCGCTGATGGTGAAGGCACAGAGGATGCCTGTGAATATGAGCGTGAGTCGTGTGTATGTCATTTTCCTAAGAGTTGTTTAGCGTTGTCGATGGCTGCCTGGGTGAGGTTGGTGCCGCTCAGCATGTGCGCCACTTCTGTTACTCTCTCCTCGTCGGTCAGCTGGCGGATGTGGCTGATGGTCTGCTCCTCAGCGTTCTCCTTATATACATAATAGTGCGTGTGCCCCTGTGCGGCTATCTGTGGCAGATGGGTGATGGCTATCACCTGTTGGCCTTGTGTGCTGCTCATCTGTCTCATGAGACGAGCCATGGCATCGGCCACACGGCCGCTCACGCCTGTGTCTATCTCATCGAAGATGATGGTGGGAAGTGCAGCCCGCATGCCCATGAGTGCCTTCAGTGCCAACATCACACGCGCTATCTCGCCTCCGCTGGCTGCTTCGGCGATGGGACGGGGCGGCATGTTCTTGTTGGCAGAGAACAGAAAGGTCACCTTGTCGGCCCCCTTCTCGGTGAGGTCAGCTGTGGTCTCCATCTGCATGGCAAACTTATTGTCTGGCATTTCCAATTGGGTGAGGCTGGTGGCGATGTGCTTTTCCACCTCGCGTGCAGCCTTCTGTCTTTGCTTGGTAAGCATGCTGGCCAGGCGTGTGGCATCGGCATGCAGGGTCTTTGTCTGCTGCTCCAGTTGGCTCACACGCTCCTCTCCGTGGGTTATCTCATCCA
>SAMEA104315431__coassemble_1627_pt1 | contig 8782 bp, 6 predicted proteins | sample SAMEA104315431__metabat2_low_PE_028 | metagenome-assembled genome bin SAMEA104315431 (sample SAMEA104315431) | gut metagenome | biome: Monkey gut; feature: monkey-associated habitat; material: faeces | place: China | collected 2013
GTACTCCGTGCTTGCCTGCGCGGTAGATGCCCGGCTCGTTTGTTATGGTCATTCCTGGCTGCAGGAGTGCCGGCACGTGGTTCATGCGTATCTGGTGAGGTCCTTCATGCACGCACAGATAACAGCCCACACCGTGTCCGGTGCCGTGACCATAGTTGATGCCGTGCTGCCACATCGCGTATCTTGCCAGCACATCAAGTTGTGTTCCGCAGGTTCCAACGGGGAATTTGGCCATTGCCAGACGTATGTGTCCCTTCAGTACCAGCGTATAGTCGGTGCACTCTTCCTCGGTGAGGGCGCCCAGTGGGATGGTTCGTGTGATGTCGGTGGTGCCGTTCTGGTACTGCGCACCGCTGTCGAGCAGCAGCAGCCCGTGTGGTTCCAGGGGGATGTCGGTCTCCTTGCTCGCCTCGTAGTGTACGATGGCACCATGATGGGCATAGCCTGCGATGGTGTCGAAGGAGATATCCCTGTACAATGGCTGTTCGGCACGCAGGGCTGTCAGGCGGGCATCCACGCTCATCTCTGTCTCGTGGCCGGCCTGCACCGCAGGCTTGAGCCAGCGCAGGAACTTCACCAGCGCCACTCCGTCATGCAGCATAGCCTGGCGGAAACCCTCGCGCTCGGCCTCGTTCTTGATGGCCTTCATGGGTGCGATGAGCGAACTGCGGCTGACGATGTTCCAGCCCATTCCATCGGGCGGAAGCACGCGGCAGTTGCATGACTGCGGGTCAATGAGCATCGTGCAGGGCTGTGTGTGGGCCAACGTTTGCGGCAGAGCCTCGTAGGGCAGTGTGCTGATGCCTTCATCCTGCAGATATCCGGTCACTTCGGGGGTGAGCTTCTGCGGGTCAACATACAGGGTGGCACTCTGCTGCGAGATGGTCAGATAGCTGACGAAGACGGGATTGCAGTGCACATCCGTGCCGCGCAGATTGCAAATCCACGCGATTTCATCGAGCGGACAGATGACGGTCATCTCTGCTCCTGCCGCCTTTATCTGCTCGCGGATGCGTGCCAGCTTGCTTGCTGCACTCTCGCCGGCAAACTCTATCGGCTGTATCTCTACGGGATTGGCAGGCACTGGGGGACGGTCGGTCCATAGCTCCCCTGCGGGATCCAGACTCGTGTCCAGTCCTATACCTCCAGCCTGCAGCTCCTGCCTCAGGCCGGATGCCTGCTCCACGCTGTTGACCCATCCGTCGATGCCGACCGTCTCTCCAGCCTGGAGCAGTTCCTTGAGCCACTTGCCTATGCTGGGTGTGCCGGGTACCCTCTCGCGCATGAGTTGGAAGGGTGTACCCTCCAGCTGCTCGGTGGCAGCCAGGAAGTAGCGGCTGTCGGTCCACAGTGCGGCATCGGTAAGAGTGACCACTGCGGTGCCGGCACTGCCGTTGAAACCGCTTATCCACTGTCGTGTCATCCAGTGCTCAGGCACATATTCGCCGTTGTGAGGGTCGGTGCTGGGGAAAATGAATGCTGCCAGAGCATGCTCGCGCATGTAGTTCCTCAGAGCCTCCACACGCCTTGTGATTTCCAGTCTGTTCATTTGTTGTCCTTGATAGAGTTCTTTTTGGTGCGTGCCCAATTCTCGCTCACGTGCAACCACTCCTCGTAGGTGCGCTTCCAGCGCTTGTGTGACCAGAGCCAGAGTTCGGGCTGCTCGCGTATCTGCTCCTCCAGTGCCGCAGCGTAGAGGTTGGTTATCTCATAGTCTTTGTGCTCCTTCGGCTCCCAGGTCAGTGGCACCACCTGGCAGTGGTAATAGCCCCGGCGGGGTCGGGTGACGTGTACATACACCACACACGACGGCACTCGCTTGCTTATCTCCTCGGGTCCGATGAAGAACGAAGTCTTGTGGCCCAGAAATTCCGTCCAGTGATGCATGGCTTCCCACTTGGGACACTGGTCGGCGATAAAGCCGATGATTTCGTGCTTCTCGCCCCTGCTCATCAGTATGATGTGGCGCAGAGCCTCCTTCATGGCTATGCAGTCGCCGCCGAACTGCCTCCTGAGCTTGAGGAAGAAGCGATCTACGCGCTTGTTCTTGAGCGGGTGGTAAATCTGTGCTCCGCCGAAGTCGGGAGCCAGATGGCTGCTGAAGGAAGCCACCCATTCCCAGTTGCCGTAGTGTCCCAGATAGGCTACGGCGAACTTCTTGCCGCGTGTGCGCATCTCGGCTTGCAGCTCTTCCAGTCCGTCCCACGTTACGCGGCGCTCTATCTCCCTGCTGCCCATGTGCATGAGCTTGAGTGTCTCCACGATGTAGTCGCAGAAGAAGTGGTAGAACTTGCGCTCCACCTGGCGGTGCCACTGGGCAGGCTGCTGCGGGAAGCATTCCTGCAGCTGTCGGCGCACCAGCTTGCGCCGGTATCGTGCTATGTGATAGATGAGTGGGAACAGGCAATCGGAGAGTGCATAGAGCACCCTCATGGGCAGTCGGGAGAGTGCCCATGTGAGTCCGTAAATCAGGTACAAACCGAATTTCATACCGCAAAAATACAAAATAAATGTGAATGCAAGTCCATTTGCAGCATTAAGATATGGGCGGGCAGGCAAGGAGCATGTGGCGGGACGGCAGGGCAAATGCCCCTGTGGAGGCCGAAGCGGTGGGTATGGCACTTGGGGCGGATGAAAAGCGCAGCGCGCTGCATGTGCCTGCGCAGCGCATTGCGATGGCCGATGCAGCGTGCTGCGATGGCCGTTGCACCGCATTGCATCGTTTGCCCGGGAATACAGCCATGCGGCGGTGTGGAGCGTCATCCGGCCTGGGCAGGAGCGCTGGGATGCCTGTGGAGGTGCCTGCGAGGGGGCAGATTGCGTGTTTCTCGGTCCTTCGGAGGCGAAAGGTGAGCGGCGCGCTTGCCTATGACGCAGATTCTTACTATCTTTGTAGGTTAGTTGACAGCGTACAGACGTACGCGGTGCATAATAGGAAGGCTAAAGACAGAAGATGACAAACGACGTGACACAGACCGATGGAATCACCCATCATCTCAACCGCATGTACCAGGACTGGTTCCTGGACTATGCCTCATACGTAATCCTGGAGCGTGCAGTGCCGCACATAGGCGACGGATTCAAGCCCGTGCAGCGACGCATCATGCACAGCATGAAGCGCATGGATGACGGCCGCTACAACAAGGTGGCCAACATCGTGGGTCATACCATGCAGTTCCATCCCCACGGTGATGCCAGCATCAAGGATGCGCTGGTGCAGTTGGGGCAGAAGGATCTGCTGGTGGATTGCCAGGGCAACTGGGGTAACATCATCACAGGAGACGATGCTGCTGCAGGCCGATACATCGAGGCCCGTCTGAGCAACTTCGCTCTGGATGTTGTCTTCAACCCCAAGACCACCGAGTGGAAGCTGTCGTATGACGGGCGCAACAAGGAACCTATTGCCCTGCCGGTGAAGTTTCCGCTCCTGCTTGCGCAGGGTGCCGAAGGCATCGCTGTGGGTCTGAACTGCAAGATACTGCCCCACAACCTGGGAGAGATATGCGATGCAGCCATCGCCTACCTGCATGGCCAGGAGTTCCATCTCTATCCCGACTTCCCCACAGGCGGCAGTATCGACGTGAGCAAGTACAATGACGGACAGCGCGGAGGGGCTGTGCGCGTGCGTGCCAAGATAGAGAAGCGCGACAGCAAGACGCTGGCCATCACCGAGATACCCTACGGCAAGACCACAGGCACCGCCAGTAAGCCCAGCACCTTTATCGACAGCATACTGAAGGCCAACGAGAAGGGAAAGATAAAGATACGTAATGTGGAGGACCTCACAGCTGCCAAGGCCGAGATTCTCATCCACCTTACTCCCGGTGCCAGCAGCGACAAGACCATCGATGCACTGTATGCCTGCACCGACTGTGAGATATCCATCTCGCCCAACTGCTGCGTCATAGATGACCGCAAACCCTGTTTCCTCACCGTGAGCGACGTGCTGCGCAACAATGTGGATACCACTCTGGAGCTTCTGCGCAAGGAGCGTCTCATACGCAGGGGCGAACTGCTCGAGAGCCTGCTCTTTGCCTCACTGGAGCAGATATTCATAGAGGAACGCATCTACAAGGACCGTCAGTTTGAGAACGCAAAGGACATGGATACCGCCATCGAGTGGGTGGATAGCCGCCTGCAGCCCTGGTATCCCAAGCTGGTGAGGGAGGTGACCCGCGACGACATCCTGCGTCTGATGGAAATCAAGATGGGCCGCATACTGAAGTTCAACAAGGAGAAAGCCGAGGAGAACATTGCCCGCATGAACGCCGAAGTGGAGCAGATAGACCACGAACTGGCCAATATGGTGGAAGTCACATGCCAGTGGTTTGAGTTCATCAAGGGCAAGTACGGCAGGCAGCACCCGCGTCTGACCGAAATCAAGAACTTCGACACCATATCGGCTGCCAAGGTGGTGGAGGCCAACGAGAAGCTCTACATCAACCGCGAGGAGGGTTTCATAGGCACTTCATTGAAGAAGGACGAGTTCGTGAGCAACTGTTCTGACATCGATGATGTCATCATCTTCTACCGCGACGGCACATATAAGGTGGTGCGCATAGCCGACAAACTCTTCGTGGGAGAGACTGAGCGAAGCAAGGCAGAGAAGAAGAAGGCCGAAATCATACACATTGCCGTATTCCGTAAGGGCGATTCGCGCACTATCTACAATGTGGTGTATCGCGACGGCAAGGCTGGCACCTCATACATGAAACGCTTCAATGTGACCAGCATCACCCGCGACCGTGAGTATGACCTGACGCAAGGAAAGCCCGGGAGCCGTGTGCTCTACTTCACTGCCAACCCCAATGGAGAGGCCGAGACAATCAAGGTGGTGCTCAAACCCAACCCCAAGGTGAAGAAGATCTTCTTTGATCGCGACCTCAGTCTGCTGGCCATCAAGGGCCGTCAGAGCATGGGCAATCTGCTCACCAAGCTGGATGTGAGCCGCATCACACTCAAGAGCCACGGCGGAAGCACGCTGGGTGGCAGGAAGGTGTGGTTCGATTTCGACGTGCATCGTCTCAACTACGACGAGCAGGGAACCTATCTGGGCGAGTTCAACAATGACGACAAGATACTGGTGATACTGGACAATGCCGACTTCTACATCACCAACTTCGATGCCAACAACCACTATGAGGACAACATAGCACGCATTGAGAAGTATGACCCCGACAAGGTGTGGACAGCCGCTCTCTTCGATGAGGAGCAGGGAGGATACCTGTATGTGAAGCGGTTCAAGCTGGAGGCCACTGCCCGCCATCAGAATTATCTGGGCGAGAATCCCGCCAACAAGCTTCTTCTCCTCACCGATACTCCCTTCCCGCACCTGCTGGTCACGATGGGCGGAACCGACAGTTTCCGTGCTCCCATCGATATGGAAGCCGAGGAGTTTGTGGGTGTCAAGAGTTTCAAGGCACGTGGCAAGCGTGTGACCACCTTTGCCGTAGAGCGTGTGGAGGAGCTTGAACCCACCCGCATGCCGGCTCCCGAGGACGATGATGATGAGGCTGCCGGTGGCGGACAGGAGACCGACGGGGATGCCGAAGGTGCCGACAACGCCGAAGACAGGGAGGAGAGCCAGCAGGATGTGCTGGATGAGATGACCGGACAGCTGCATATGTTCGACGACTGAACCCCTTTGGCCTATGTACAAGGAACATGATGAGACGAAGATGAAGATGGACTCCTGCCGCCTGCGCATGGGGCTGCTGGCTCTGCTGCTACTGCTCATGGCGGGTGGGGCAGAGTGTTGCGGGCAGACCCGTGAGCCGCTGCTGCCGGTGGAGTATGAGCCTGCGGGCAGGCAGATTGACCGCTCCATCCTGGTGGGCATCGGCCATGTGAGCCAGCTGGACACCTATCTCTCGCCCATGGAATACGGCGGTCCGCAGTTGTCCTTCCTCACTCTGAGGGAGCGCATGACGGGTATGGCTGGCGGGCGCATCGCCTTCCAGAGCATGTTTCAGGGAGCTTTGTCCTACACCGAAAACCCTGCCGGCAACGCCAACGAGCTGGGAGGCAGGATAGGTTATGATGCCGGCTGGCATTATGTATGGAAGCCCGTGGGCCGCCTCAGCCTGAAGGCCGGTGGATTGGTGGGAACTGATGTGGGCTTTCTCTATAACTCCCGCAACGGCAACAACCCCGCACAGGCACGTGCCAACATCGACATCTCGCTCTCGGCAGGAGGTTCCTACGAGTTCCGCATACGGCATCTGCCCATGCAGATGCATTATCAGGCCCACCTCCCGGTGATAGGCTGCATGTTCTCACCGCGCTACGGACAGAGCTATTACGAGATTTACCAGGGCTACGGAGACCGCAATGTGCGCTTCACCAGTCCGGCCAATGCACTGAGCCTGCGCCAGTTGTTCAGCCTTGATTTCTGCTTTGCGCGCACCACCTTGCGGGTGGGTTACCTGAGCGACATCCGTCAGAGCCACGTCAATGGCATAAGGGTGCACGACATCAGCCGTTCGCTCATGCTGGGTTATGTGCGCCACTTCCAAACCTTAAAGCGTAAGAAATGATGAAGATACGTTGTTGCATGGGACTTCTGGCACTCCTGCTGGCCTTTGCCGGTTGCCAGCGCGGGGTGGATGAGTACGATGAGTCGCCGCAGGCAAATGTGGAGGCTCTGTGGCGCATGATAGACGAGCACTATTGTTTTCTGGACTATAAGGAGCAGAGTCTGGGCTTCAGTTGGGCCGGCAAGCGCGAAGAGTACCTGGGTATGGTACGTCCGGGCATGAGCCGCTCGCAGCTCTTCGAGGTGCTCTGCCGCATGCTCTCCACGCTCAAGGATGGTCATGTCAACATCTACAGCAGTATGGATGTGGGCCGCAACTGGTCATGGAAGGACGATTATCCCGAGAATCTCGACCGCGAACTGCGTGATAAGTACTTGGGTACAGACTACGGCATAGCCAGTGGCATGAAGTACCGCATCCTGGATGACAATATCGGCTATGTGGTGTATGAGAGTTTCTCCGATGGAATCGGTGAGGGAAACCTCGACGAGGTGCTTTATTACCTGCGGCTGTGTGACGGGCTCATACTGGACATACGCGGCAATTCGGGCGGTTTGCTTACCAATGTCGAGCGCCTGGCTGCACGCTTCACCAATGAGCGCACGCTGGTGGGCTACATCTCACACAAGACAGGCAAGGGCCACAATGACTTCTCCAAGCCCAGGGCAGAGTACATCAGTCCCGCTATGGACCGTGTGCGCTGGCAGAAACCGGTCGTTGTCCTGGTCAACCGCTCCTGCTTCAGCGCAGCCAACACCTTTGTGCGGGATATGAAGCAGATGCCTCATGCCGTCATCATGGGCGACAGCACGGGCGGTGGCAGCGGAATGCCTTTCAGCAGCGAACTGCCCATCGGATGGTCGGTACGCTTCAGCGCCTGTCCTTCCTATGATGTGAACATGCAGCAGATAGAGGCTGGAATAGCTCCCGACGTCCAGTGCGCGCTCGACAGCACGCTTGCTCTCCAGGGAAAGGACAGCATGATAGAGGCCGCGCGGGCACGCTTGCATTGAGCGGTGAAATCGCTTGATTTAATCGGCAGGATTGCCTGTCATGGGCGATTGGGCTCGTTCAGGCTGAGGCAGAATCTATTCTGTTCAATGCCTCCTTTATCTTGTTCACCCTGTTCCACACCGTTTGATGTGGACAGCCGGTCAGTATCTCTATCTGTTGGTTCTTCATTCCCAGCCTCACCAGATAGCATGTGCACAGCATGTGGTCCTTCATGCGGGGTATCTGTTCCATTATTTCCGCTCTGAAGGATGGGTATTCGCTGTCAACGGCAGAGCATATCTGCTTCCAGCAGTCTGCAGGTACGCTTTTGCCATGGCGCACATAGTCTTCCAGCATATTCATGGTATCTGCCAGAGCCACCCTTGCGCTGCTCAGGCTCGAAGCCCTTGTCATATCGTTCAGTTGTGCTCTCTTCTTCGTCAGAGCCGCCTCCAGTTCGCAGGAATGTGCTTCCAGTTCCTTCAATGCCTGCTCCATCTGGGCCGCTTTCTCCATCTTCTTCTGCAGTTCCGATTGCATTTCGGCCAGTTTCTTGTCCTTCCCCAGAGTCTTCTCCATCGTCCTCTTCTCCTTGTAGAAGTGCAGTGCAGCCAGTCCGGCTATTATAATAAGGAGTATGCAGAAACCTATTATCCCCCAGAATCTCATCAGCTCATTCTCCCTGGCCAGCGTCTCCTCCAGGACATGCGCCTCATGCGTCCCGCAGCATGGATTGACTGGCAGTACGTGGAGGACAACAACGACCAGTGGTGCCTGGTGCAGGGCGACTTCTACGGCGGCACACAGGAGTTCCACCGGGTGAAGAACTACTACGTGCGCCAGCAGTTCAGCCGCTTCATGCGCGAAGGCTACCATTTCGTAGAGACCAGCGAGGAGCACACGCTGGCAGCCGTCAGCCCTGGGAACGACACCCTGGTGGTGGTGAGTGTCAACCGCGCAGCCCACGACAGGCAGATGCAGGTGGACATGAGCGGCATCAGCAGGAAAGGAATAAGGCAGAAGAAAGCCAGAGCCTACCGCACCTCAGGCACGGAGAATCTGGCCGAATTGCCCAAGGGGACAATAAAGGCCGGACCACAAGTCACGCAAAAAAGCCGTTTTGCAAAAAAACGCAAAGTCACGAGTTCCGCGACGCAAGGCCGCAAAACCACCGAAAAAGGCCCTGCAGACCCCGAAAAAATTGTCCTATAAGACTGTCTTTTCCTGATTTCACTAGACACTTTTTCTATTCA
>SAMEA104315431__coassemble_1736_pt1 | contig 8265 bp, 7 predicted proteins | sample SAMEA104315431__metabat2_low_PE_028 | metagenome-assembled genome bin SAMEA104315431 (sample SAMEA104315431) | gut metagenome | biome: Monkey gut; feature: monkey-associated habitat; material: faeces | place: China | collected 2013
GTTGCAGGCAGCCTACCAGGCTCGCCGCCAGTCGGTGCATGCACAGGGCTTCTTCAGCGAGACCTTCATGCGCGGAATAGAAATCTACCGCGTGGCAAGCATGCTCAACAGACTTCCCCAGGATGCCGATAGTACCCAGTTGGGTGCCACCAAGGAGGCACTCAAGCACTTCTTCAAGGACTATGATGCACGCCTCGATGAGGCCACCATGGCAGCTCTGCTCGACAACTACCGCCAGCAGGTGACCGACCGGAAGTTCCACCCTGCCTGCTACCAGGTGATAGACAGCCTCTACAAGGGCGATTGCGCTGCCTATGCACGCGACCTCTATGCCCGCACCATCTGTCTGGACACCAACTGCCTCGACCGTCTCATGGCCGACAGCACGCTGCGTGAGAGCGACCCCGCGCTGGTCTATGCCGACGCGCTGCCCGATATGCTGATGCAGATGGTGGGCGAGCAGAAGGAGAACAACAATATCATCAACTACAACGAGCGCCTGCTCACACAGGCTCTCATGGAGATGGAGCAGGACGAGCCGCACTATAGCGACGCCAACTTTACCATGCGTCTCTCCTATGGATTCATACAGGACTACACCTCGCAGGGTACTCACTATGACTACTATACCAATGCGCAGAGTCTGCTCGACAAGGTTGCCAAGCAGAACGAGATAGAGGACTACCGGCTGGAGGAGGACATCGTGAGCCTGCTCAAGCAGGGCAAGTGGGGCCGTTATGCCGACAAGCAGACCGGCGACATGCACCTGTGCTTCCTCTCGAACAACGATATCACGGGCGGTAACTCAGGCAGTCCCATGTTCAACGGGCGCGGTGAACTCATCGGCCTGGCCTTTGACGGCAACTGGGATGCCATGTCGGGCGACATCAGCTTCGACTCTTCCCTGCAGCGCTGTATAGGTGTGGATATCCGCTTCGTGCTCTTTGTCATCGACCGCTGGGGGCATGCCGACAACCTGATAAAGGAGCTTGGGCTGTAAGCTTCTGCGCTTCGTCCTGAAAAAGAACGTAACATTTTGAATCGATAACTGGACTGTCGCGGTGCGCGGTGCTGGTTTCATGGAATAAAAGGCCGTGGTGTTTCTATTGGAACACTGCGGCCTTTTGTCTTGTGCAGCGGAGCGCCCAGCATCATTCAGCACAACGGAGGGTAATTAAGAACGTAGAATGTAGAATTTTGAATTGGGCTGCGCGGTAATCGGGAATGTAGAACTGGGTAATTAAGAATGCGGAATTTTGAATTAAGGATTAGGCTTTGTTTCAATTAAGATGGTAGAATCCTGAATTAAGAATTGGGCTGCATGTGGCGTGTGTGGTGAAGCGAATCCGAATTGCAAGTACAGAGTTTGGGTGCTTGGATGGGGGCTGTGCGGGATGGGTAATCTTCTGTCTTTAGCCGTTGTGGGCGCTCCTGTCCGTGTGCTCCTGTTGTGGGATGGGAAAGGCAGTGCGGTGCATGTGGCAATGCAGCGTGCTGCGATGGCTGATGCAGCGCGCTTCGTCGGGCATTGCACCGCATTGCATTTTCTGCCCTGCCTTGGCGCGTAACTCGCAGAAACCAGCTTCGGGTACAGCCTTATGCTTTTTCGGGAAAAAAGAAAGGCGGGAGCATCGGTTGTGATGCTCCCGCCCGTATGGTTGTATAGCGGCCTTGTCGGCCTTGCCGATGTGGCAGTGTGGGTTAGCCCAGATAGCCGCGCAACTGGCTGTTTCGCTCTGTGCAACGCAGTTTACGGATGGCTTTCTCACGTATCTGGCGCACGCGTTCACGGGTGAGGCCGAATTTCTCGCCTATCTCTTCCAGTGTCATCTCCTGATGATTGATGCCGTAGCTCATCTCGATAATCTCTTTCTCGCGTCCGTTGAGGGTGTTCAGTGCGCGCTCAATCTCGGTGGAGAGGCTCTCGCTCATCATTGCACGGTCGGTGGTAGGGGCGCTGGAGTCCGACATCACATCGAGCAGCGTGTTGTCCTCACCTGCCACGAAGGGAGCGTCCATGCTGACGTGGCGGCCGCTGGCACGCAGTGAGTCGTCTATCTTGCCGGGCATCTCATTGACGATGTCGGCCAATTCATCGGTGCTGGGCTTGCGTTCGTTCTCCTGTTCAAACTTGATGATGGCCTTTGATATCTTGTTCACCGCGCTCACCTGGTTGAGTGGCAGGCGCACCAGACGGCTCTGCTCGGCCAGAGCCTGCAGGATGGTCTGTCTGATCCACCACACGGCGTATGAGATGAACTTGAATCCGCGGGTCTCGTCGAACTTCTCCGCTGCCTTGATGAGTCCTATGTTGCCCTCGCTGATAAGGTCAGGCAGTGTGAGTCCTTGGTTCTGGTACTGCTTGGCCACACTGACTACGAAACGCAGGTTGGCAAGTACCAGCTTGTCCAGAGCGGCTCTGTCGCCCTTGCGGATGCGCTGGGTGAGCTCCACCTCCTCCTCTACGGTAATCAAGTTCTCACGCCCAATCTCCTGAAGGTACTTCTCAAACGCCTCACCTTCGCGGGCTGTGATACTCTTGTTAATCTTAAGTTGTCTCATATTCTCCTTTATAGTATGTCTAAGGTATTCTCTTTCGCCTTGCGCCCTATTAGACTCCCGAGGGCAGTGCGGGTTTAATCGATATCCTGAAAAAAGTTTTGCCCTTGTGGCTTTATCCTATCCCAGGTACTCCTGCAGCAGGTTTTTTTTGTTGGAATGGCGCAGTTTGAGGAGTGCCTTTTCGCGTATCTGTCTCACTCTCTCCCTGCTTAGTCCGAACTTCTCGCTTATCTCCTCCAGGGTCATCTCCCTGTTGTTGATGCCGAAGCACATCTCCACGATGGTCTTCTCGCGCTCGTCCAGCGTGTCGAGCATGCGCTCTATCTCGGTGGCGAGGCTTTTATCTATCATTCCCCTGTCGGCTTGGGGGGTGTTCTCGTCGCTAATGACTTCCAGCAGCGTGCTGTCGTCTCCCTCGCCCAAAGGAGCATTTATGCTCATGGGACGGCCGTTGGCACGCAGTGAGTCCCTTATCTTCTCGGGTGTCTCATCGATGAGCTCGGATAGTTCGTAGGCGCTGGGCTTGCGCTCATGTTCCTGTTCAAACTTCATGATTAACTTGTTGATCCGGCTCACTGCACTCACCTGATTGAGCGGGAGGCGCACCATGCGGCTCTGCTCGGCCAGTGCCTGCAGTATGGATTGCCTTATCCACCACACAGCATACGATATGAACTTGAATCCGCGAGTCTCGTCGTACTTCTCGGCTGCCTTTATCAACCCTATGTTGCCTTCGTTTATGAGGTCGGGTAGCGTCAGCCCTTGATTCTGGTACTGCTTGGCTACACTGACCACGAAACGCAGGTTGGCACACACCAGTCTTTCCAGTGCCTCGCGGTCGTCATTGCGTATGCGCTGTGCGAGCTTCACTTCTTCCTCTGCAGTCAGAAGGGGTTGTTTGCTGATGTCATTCAGGTAGTCTTCGAGCGACTGGCTTCCGCGGCTCGTGATGCTGTTGGTTATCTTAAGTTGTCTCATGTTTTCGGTTTGGTAGGCTAAAGATATGCAAAGTTAGTTGTTTTTTGCTTACCTGGGGGTATGAAAAGCGGAAAACTTCGTACAAAAGCGCCGTAAATGTGCTTTTTCACTTTATTTATAGGTTTATTATGGCGCATTGCATGGAAAATCGTTTATCTTTGCATCGCATGCTGTGGCGGCTTGTGCGGGCGGTACTGATGCCTTGCGGCAGGTTGGCCGGCGCTTTTGGTTGCCCTGGCGATGCGATATTGTTGAACTAAACAAAGTGAACTATGAGTACAGGATTATTGGTGACTCTGGCCGTTGTGGTCATTCTGGTCATCTGGATTGTGTTTATCTACAACAACCTGGTGGCGTTGCGTAACAACCGTGAGAACGCTTTCGCCAACATCGATGTGCAGCTCAAGCAGCGTTACGACCTCATTCCGCAGCTGGTGGAGACGGTCAAGGGATACGCCAAACACGAGCGGGAGCTGCTGGAGAAGGTGACGCAGGCCCGCACGGCCGCTATGTCGGCTACCACCATAAACGGCAAGATAGAGGCCGACAATGCGCTTTCATCGGCTCTGGCCGGGCTTAAAGTGCAGGTGGAGGCTTATCCCGAACTGAAGGCCAACCAGAATTTCCTTCAGCTCCAGGGCGAAATCTCTGATGTGGAAAACAAGTTGGCTGCCACTCGCCGCTTCTTCAACAGCGCCACCAAGGAGCTCAACAATGGCGTGCAGACTTTCCCCGCTGTGCTCTTTGCCGGCATGTTCGGTTTCCACCGCGAGCCTATGTTTGAGGTGCCAGCCGCTGAGCGCGCCAATTACGACAAGGCTCCCGAGGTGAAGTTCTAAGCCCGTATGTCTCATTCTGATACCCTTTTGCAACGAAGATGAAGTATGTGGGCATGCACACTCAGCAGGTGCAGAACAATCTGAAGTCCGTTCTGCTCCTGCTCCTGTTCCCATGCATCCTGCTGGGAGTCGTATATGTGTTCCTGGTGATATGCAATTCGCTGGGCGTCACTGACCCTATGTATGGCGGCGACACCAAAGTCAACTGGGATTATGTCAATTATGAGATGCTGCAGGTGCTGCCTTGGGTGGTGGGCATTGTGGGCGTGTGGTTCCTCATCTCCTACCTTTTCAACACCTCCATGATACGTCATGCCACTGGTGCCAGACCGCTGGAGCGTAGGGAGAATCCGCGTGTGTATAACATCGTGGAGAACCTCACCATGGCTTGCGGTATGCCTATGCCCAAGGTGAACGTCATAGACGACCCTATGCTGAACGCCTTTGCCAGCGGCATCGACGAGAAGACTTACACCGTGACCGTCACTACAGGCATCTGCCAACGCCTTACCGATGCCGAACTGGCTGGAGTCATCGGCCATGAGCTTACGCATATCCGCAACCGCGATACGCGCTTGCTCATCATCAGCATCATCTTTGTGGGCATCATGAGCACTGTCATGAGCCTGGCCATACGGCTCCTTTGGAACAATATCATGTTTGGTGGTACGCGTCGCCGAAGCGATGACGAGCGCGAGGGCAATGGTGCGGCTGGCATCGGGCTCCTGCTTGTGGCCATAGTGCTGTCGGCCATCGGTTATTTCTTCACCCTGCTTACCCGCTTTGCCATAAGCCGTAAGCGTGAGTATATGGCCGATGCCGGTGGGGCAGAGCTGTGTGGTGATCCGCTTGCCTTGGCATCGGCTCTGCGCAAGATAAGCGCACATCCCGGACTGGGTCAGGTGGAACGCGAGGATGTGGCACAACTTTTCATCGTCCATCCCAAGGCATTGAGAAGCAGCTTGGCAGGCATGATGGACAGCCTCTTCAGCACCCATCCCAGCACCGAGAAGCGTATTGCCTATCTGGAACAGTTCTGATGCAGCACACCTCAGAGCAGGGCTGGTGTGGGGCAGCAAGCCTCTCTGCGCCGGCAGTCTCTGAGTAACATAATATCCGCGAGCCGCCTTTCTTGTTGCAAGTAAGGCGGCTCGCGGCTTTGTCCAAAGTGGCGCTCGGGGCCACTTGGTCTCTTGGTCCTTAGTGTTTTTTGCTTTCCAGAGGTGTTGCTTTCACTTTTCTCTTCCCGTTTCCCGGCACTCTGAACACCCAGCCTTTGTCTGAGGTGAGCTCTGCTTCGATGATAAGTCCTGGCAGCATTTTCCAGTCTATCGTCCACAATCGGGGATAGAAGTTCTCTTCCATGGACTCCAGCACTTGTGCCATCTTGCTGAAGTCGGGGTCTTGTGAATCCTGCTTGTTCACGAACTCCACCTTCACCTTCCTGCCAGGCACATGCTTGATGAACAGAGTACATTTCTTACCTCCCGTCTTGAGCCTGCTGTTCACAGTGTCGGCCAGGTTGTTGATTGCACGTCTTAGGCGGCTGTCACCCGTGCCATCCATCATTGTCAATGTGGTTTCCATCAGTCCGCTGCTGTCTCTGACGCTTGGTGCTGTTCCCTTGTCGTATGGTACTATGTCTCCTTCCTTTATCCGTACGGCTTTGCGGTGTACCGACACGTCATATCCGAGCAGTTGGAACGGATCGTCCAGCATCTTCAAGTCCTTTGTCACAGCCTGCGCATAATCCATCTTCTTGCTCTTTACTTTTATAATGTAGTCGTGTGGGATTGAACTCTCCCATTCCTCACGTCTCATCCCGTCTATGCTGTCCAGTGCCAGTACAAATGGTGCCCTGCTTTCGATGACGCGTCTGACTCTTCTGCTCGGCTTTCTTCCATGCTCTGTGGCACGCCTATACCTCTTTCTGAGTCTTGATACCTTCCCCAATAGTAACTTCTGGCGGATAACCACGAATGACCAGAAGTGTTCCTTGTCTGGGTATTCGGGAGTGCGCAGATTGTTCACAAGCATATAGGTGTATGGAAGTCCCTTCCAGTTTGCACGCCCGTTATATCTTCGCTTCCCGTAGCTGGTATATACCACCTCATCGGCATTGAGCGAATCATCCTTTAATAACCCTTGCTGGTACAATTCGTAGCGTCGCATCATCTCATCTACACTGACGGTATCCTGAGCGAGGCTTATGGGCGGCAGGAATGCAGCAAACAGAATTGCCGCAAGGAGTAGCTTGTTTCTTGTGTCCATAGGTAAGAGAAGGTTAAGAGGTTTCTTTGTTATTGCAGAATAGGTCAACATGTTTCGCAGCTTCTTCTGTGCTAGAGTCAGGAGACCCCTTTATCTCCTGATGACTTGCGGTTCGGTGGTGGGACCATCCACTATGAGTTTGCCGCTGTCCTCTATTCGCATGCGGTCCATGAGCACTACGCGCTCGTCGGGATTGCTCTTCATGCGGCCGTGATATACGGTGTAGTAGGTGCCGTCGGGCATCTTGATGGCCATGTTGTGGCCGGTGCCCATCACCTCGCCACCCTGCTGCAGGTTCTCTTGCAGTACGGGATTGTTGTCGGCCTTGAAGAATGGACCGAGCGGATCACAGGCTGTCGCGTAGCCCACTGCGTAGTATTTTCCCTGATAGCAGTTGGCACTGTACATCATGTAATAGAGCCCGTTGTGCTGCAGGATGAAGCTGCCCTCGGTCCAGCGGCGGTTTGCCTCGCCGTGTGAGGCGCTGCGGCTCTCCCATTCGGCCTGCTTGTCGCTCATGCTTGTGGGCGGCTGCAACAGCAGTACAGGCTCACCTATCACGCCGCTGAAGTCGTTCTTCATCTCGATGCCATACACCCAGCTCTCCTCTATCTCCTTATATACTCCCTCGCGACGCAGGCTGTCGGCCACTTCGCTCTCTACCGGATGCTTGTAGCAGCAGCGGCTGTAGTAGAGGTAGCAGCGGTTGTGTGTGTCGTCGAAGAACACATTGGCGTCTATGATGGGGTATTCGGGATTGAAGATGGGCCTGTTCATCAGGTCGCGGAAGGGGCCTTCGGGCCGCTCGCTCACTGCTACGCCTATCTTGAAGTTCTCGGCTTCGTTGGTGGGGTTTTTGCGCCAGTTGGCACTGAAGAACATATAGTACTTGCCGTTCCGCTCATATACCTCGGGTGCCCAAAAGCAGTCCTTGCACCACTGATTGCTGTCGCCTCCGTGATACACCTGCCCACAGGACTCCCAGTTGACGAGGTCGTCGCTCACGAAAGCCTCGAATCCATCGGCCATGGAGGTGCCATACATGTAGTACCTGCCGTTGGATGCGTGCAGCAGGAACGGGTCGCCCAGCTTCATGGGCAACGGATTAGTGACGGTGCTGGGTGTGCCCGGTTTCTTCTCCAGCAGGTTGCACGAGGTCAGGCAGAATGCTGCGGTGGCCATTATGAGGCACAGGGTGGTGAGTTTCTTCATTGTCATAGGGATGCTTTAGGGTGATTGAATGGTGGAACCGCCGTTTTCCGGCGTCTTAGCCTATTCGGTGCGGTAGTCTTCGCTGGTAGTTACCACCTGGGTGGATGACGGGTCGGCATCGGCCTTGCGGTACCAGTCGCTATAGGCTATATAGTGGCTTGCGTAGGTCTGGTTGAGTGTGGCAGCCTGCTCGGGATCCACTTTCTTGATGAACTTGGCAGGCACTCCGCCCCACAGTTCGCCGTCGCCTATCTGTGTGTTGCTCAGTACCAGCGCTCCGGCAGCCACTATTGCCCCTCTTCCCACCACTGCGTGGTCGAGTACTGTTGCGCCCATGCCCACCAGTGCACCGTCCTTCACTTCGCATCCGTGCAGGGTGACAGAGTGTCCGATGGTCACGTCG
>SAMEA104315431__coassemble_1926_pt1 | contig 7571 bp, 4 predicted proteins | sample SAMEA104315431__metabat2_low_PE_028 | metagenome-assembled genome bin SAMEA104315431 (sample SAMEA104315431) | gut metagenome | biome: Monkey gut; feature: monkey-associated habitat; material: faeces | place: China | collected 2013
GTCTCACAAAACAAGACTATCCGTGAAATCCGTGTTATCCGTGTTCAATAAAAAAACATCAGTGGTCACACCATGAAGGAAGGCTAATTTGATTCGTGGTGTTTTGGTTTGGGGTGGGATTTGATGGAAAATTGGGGGTGGGAATATTTGGAGATAAGCTTGGATAGGTGTAAATTTGCACGTGCAATAATCTAGGATAGGTGTAAAAAACGACGTTTCATAATCTAGGATAGGTGTAAATATGAAGAGGAAGATATACAACAGACTCCTTGAGTGGAAAGAAGAACAGCATGGTGAGAGTGCTGTTCTCATCAATGGCGCACGCCGCGTAGGAAAGAGCTACATCGTAAAGGAATTTGCCCAGAAAGAATACAAAAGCTACATCCTCATTGACTTCAACATCGCAGGAAAGAATATCAAAGAGCTATTCGAGAACTACCTCAATGACCTTGACACGTTCTTCATGTACCTGAGCAGTTATGCCAACACGACACTCTATCCAAGAGAATCGGTCATCATCTTTGATGAAGTTCAGCTATTCCCCCGCGCACGCACTGCCATCAAATACCTTGTAGAAGACGGCCGCTATGACTATATAGAGACGGGGTCGCTCGTCTCTATCAAAAAGAACGTGGAAAACATAATGATACCTTCAGAAGAAGAAGAAATCACAATGTTTCCGATGGACTTCGAAGAGTTTCTGTGGGCTATGGGCAACGAGACTCTGATGCCACTCATCAGGTGTAACTTTGAGAAAAAGCGTGAGATGGGACAAACCATGCACCGTATGGCTATGGATCACTTCAGACAGTATCTCATTACTGGCGGAATGCCTCAAGCCGTGGCTAAATATATAGAAACAAAAGATTTTGATAAGGTAGATCACGTAAAAAGGCAAATCCTGCACCTGTACCGCAACGACATCCAAAAATATGCCTCGACATATGCTGCCAAAGTCACAAGAATCTTCGACACGATTCCCTCACAACTGCAAAGACATGAAAAGAAATTCATGCTGAAGGCACTTACCGAAGGAGCAAGAATGAGGGACTACGAGACTTCATTCTTCTGGCTGTCGGATGCAATGATCGTGAACATGGCATACAACACCACAGAACCGAGCATCGGGCTGGGACTGAACACAGACGATACTACACTAAAATGCTATATGGCAGACACCGGCCTGCTCATCAGCCATGCGTTCAATGAGAAAGAGATCGTATCAGAAGGACTCTATCGTAAACTTCTCTCGGACAAACTGGAATATAATGGCGGCATGATAGTGGAAAACATAGTGGCACAAATGTTGAGAGCTGCCGGACACTGTCTGTACTTCTTCTCGAAATACAACAAGGAGAAAGCCGAGGAGAGGATGGAACTGGATTTTCTCATAGCCAAAAACTCTATCACAACACGACACAACATTTCTCCCATAGAGGTAAAATCTACCAGCAGATACACGCTATCCTCACTGAACAAATGCATAGCGAAATACCACAACTATCTCGCTACACCATACGTACTCCATGCTGCTGACATCAAAATAGAAGAAGGCATCACCTACCTGCCTCTCTACATGACAGGACTATTATAAAACAAGCATCTCACGCCCTTCAGAGGTGAAGCTTCCCCCCAAAAATGGGAGGGCTTTGGCTCTGAGGGGCGTGAGAGGCATGAGGGGCTGAGGGAAGGGTCAGAAACGGACCTTGGTGCCTATGGTGAGTTTGAGTTCACTCTCGATGGGGTGGTTCTTGGGGGTGATGGCTATCTTCTTGGAGAGAAGAGTGGCGGATGGCTCCAGATAGAGTTCTACCGTGGGAGACACACGAACACCTGCCTGGATGGCACCCATCAAGCCCGGAGCAACCTTCGTATCGTGGTTCTCCCACGAAGCGATATTGAGCGAAGCTGCCGCCATGCCAGTGAGCTGGAAGGTGTGGGAGTCGGTATTCTCACCCGTCACAGCACTCTTGATGTTCATCATATAACCGGCATGGATGGAGGTGAGGTTTTCATTGCCCTTCCCCCTGCGCTGGATGACGGAGTTGCTCAAACCGCCCTGCACACCATTGACCCCATCTATCCAACGGCCATAACTCATATCAACCACATAGGACAGGCGAGGACCGAAACCGCGTCGGTCGCCGAAGTTCTCGGAGCTGACACCAGTGCCCATGCCCAACGACAGCACATTGGGATGCTGAGGAGCTTCGCGCAAACCGCCATTGGCACTGCTGCGCTGTATGTTGTAGTCGAGTCCGACGAGGAGTTGCGGCATGATGCGCTGACGGCGTCGGGTGGTGAAGCGCGACGAGAGGTTGCATGCCAACTGCGGTTCGGCTACCAGATGAACCCTGTCAGTCAGGCGCACTGCCAACTGTCCGCCCACATGCAAATCGGGTGCAAAGGTGGCGTGATGCTTGCCGTAGTCGGCACCCAGATTGACACCTGCAAGAGCCCTTACAGACAACGGACGAGATGCATCGAACCCATAAGTATAAGAGGTGAGGTCAACAAGGATATCGCCTCCCACATGAGCCTGAGCATAACGTGTGAGCCCCTCCTTGCGTGTAACCATCCCCTGCAGACTGGCACGCCAGGCAGCATAGGGTGAGAACCACTGGGTGTAGCTCAAGCGGCCGATGGGGGAATATTTCTCCCACACCTTCAGTTGGCCTACACGGTTGGTCAGACCGCCTGCCAGAGTGAAGGAACCTCTGCGCCAATCGCTATTGTCCTGCACATCACCTGCCGCACTGCGCCCGCTGCCGTCCATGTTGAACTGCAGACCCACATTGACATTGGCCAGGAGGTCAACACCTGTGGTGCTGAGTGAAGTGGGCATATAGCTGCTGGAATAAGCCAGCAGACGCGGTTCGACAAAGAGACCGACAAGCCTGGACATATGCCAAGTGCCACGCAAAGAGGCATCGATACCTACATAAGGTGTGTGCCGACGCTCGCGCCTGGAGAGATTGGCTCCCAGAGAGGCGGTGAAGTCGAAGGGACGGTCGGCGCGGTAGCCGTAGAAAGCATTGGTGAGATTGAGCAGATAGCCGGCACCCACAGTGAGATGGGTATAGCGGTCATCAGCATCGCTCCACTGAGTTTTGGCCACTTGTCCCCAAAGGCGGAGTCCGCTCACGGGAGTGAACCATTTGCCTACACCCACATAAATCTGCGGCATGAGATAGTTGCCCATATCGTTCAGCGGACGACGGGCCAGCATGACATTGGCTCCTGCACCAGCCTCGATAAACGTGTGATCATGCCAAGCCAAAGAGCTGAACTCATCGGTGGGCTTGGCCGACTGGCTGCGCCCATGATAGGTGTAGGCAAGACCAGCCAACAGGGATGGAACAACATCCATCTTGCCACGGAACGAGCTGGCATGCTGGGCATAACTGTCATTGTAGAGGTCAACACGCGGTTCGACAGTAAGCGCCAGTTCGCGCGTCAGGCGCAGATTGGCCTGCAAGCCCAAACCGCCGCCGAACACATGCTTGTGCACGTGCATAGCATCGGTGGTGTAGTTGTAGCCCACGCCAGCCACTCCATTGAGCCAGAACCAGCGATCAGGGTTGATGCCGCCGAAAGCATTGTGCAGATTGAGCATATAGTCGAGCTGACCGCCAACGGCCTTCACCCTATTGCCGCCAGGCTGATCGACCAGAGTGACATTGCCTGAGAGGCGAAGAGCATTATAATCATCAAACCACCGGCCCACGCTGCCCATGAAGCGGAAGCCCATATCGCCCACCAGTTTGCCATCGGCATTGGCCAGGAAAGCCGGACCGGCCGATGCGCCCACAAATAGTCCGTCGATGAAGCGGGGATAGGAATAGCCCGCCGACTGGAGCCTGTTCTCGGGCAAGCGATAGCCCAATCCCACCATGGCAGTAGCCAGCGGGCGGTACTTGCGCCAGGTGTAGGCCTGAGAGAGCCGGTCGCTCTGGAGTCCCAACTTGGGCTCTATATATAAATAGGTAAAGGGCGAGAGTGCCATCTGCCCGCGCAGTCCGAAGTGGGCACCAAACCCATACTCGTCATTTCCCTGATGGCGGGAAGTGGCCAAATCGACGCCTGCGATGCCATAAACCTCGAAGAAGCGGGGGCTATAGGTTCTGCCGCGCTGAGCCAGTGCGGTGATATTGAGCATATAGTCGAGCGAGAGGTCGGCATACTTGGCCTTGATGCCTGCCGTGCGGGAGTAACCCACATTGAAACCCAGGCGCATACCATGCTCGGGAGTAATCCAGTCGCCAAGGTAGAACTGTCCCTGTGCTCCTGCCTTGGGATGGCTGGTGCCCATGAAGTTGAAACCTCCACCCATATCAACGAAGAGGTGGTCAAAGGCATGCTTGCCGTCATACTGCTTGGTCACCCGGGGCCGTTGCAACATATAGTCGAGCGCACTGCCCTGGAGTTGGGCACGTGATGCAGGAGCACTGAGCGCAAGGAGTGCGGCAACCGATATTTTCAGAAATGATGTTTTCATAGCCCAAGGAGTTAATTGTTATCGTTGCTGTCGAGCAGCAAATCATTTACATCACCATCAGTATGAGCCACCTGCTTGAGCGAGGGGTCCATCTGGATGGCCTTTGTCAACTCGTCGTATGCGTCGGACATCTGTTCGAGGCGGTTGAGGCAGACGGCCCGCAAGTAATGGGTAAGAGCCTCATCGTCGGGCAACTGGCGGCTGACCTTCAATGCCTCCTCGTTGCGCTTCATGGCCAAGAGAACCACCAGCTGATTGCGCAGGCCGGTGCGGGCTATCGTCTCATAATGACCCTCGAAGCGACCATTGAGCACGGCATTGACAGCAAGCAGCATGTGGGTGTGCTCATTGTCGGGAACGAAGGCAGAAAGGGAGTCGGCAGCCGTGAAGAGGCCGGCATTGAGCAATGCTATCATCTGATTGGTATTGACCACCGAGGGAGCTTCCTTGCCCACGAAAGGACGAAGGAGGTCGGGATCGGCCATACGACGGTTGATGAGCAAAGCAGCCAAGTCATTGGCAGCCACCATGAAGGAGGGATAAATCTCGAGTGCCTGACGCAGCACCTTCTCGCGCCGGGCAGAATCTTCCTCGGCACGATAGAGGCGGAAGAACTCATACTTGGTGAGCTGCTTGTAGTCATCGGCATAGAGCGAACGAATCTCGTCGAGCGTGAGCTGGCGGAACACCGAGTAGTTCATCACATATCCCACATGACGCAAGCGCGGAAGATAGCGCTCCATGAGCAAAGAGCGATAGAAAGGAAGCTTGCGCATGTTGCGTGACTGGTCGTCGAAATCGCGCCAGCGCTTGATGACCTGTTCCACCTGCTGAGCCTCTTCGGTGAGGCTATCAGCGCGCATCAGTTCGGCCACCCTGCTCCATGGGGCAACGGAGGCCGCTGAAGAGAACGTCATACCGCGCTGCGCACGTTCGGGCACCAACTGCCTGAGATACTGTACGGCATAATCCATACGCTTGCGTGCCAACTGGAGGTTGGAGTTGTAACGTCCGTCGGGCGATGAAGTGCCTTCGATGGTGAGCGACTGCAGAGTGGCATCCTTGTCGGCACTGATAAGCTCTATCTGCTCGCGCATCTTGCTTATCTCTGCCACATTGTTGGGGTCAGAGGCATCAAACTTGGCCTTGTTGATAGGGAAACGGAGGTTCACCTCTCCCCTGCTGTCGCGCATCTGCACTTCGGGCTTGGGCCAATAAGCCTCATCGGCGAGGAGGTCGGCGGCAAACGAGTAGTCGAGCCAGCGCAGAGGATTGACAGTTCCCTGAGCGATGATGGTGGTATCGCGATAGATGATGCGGTTGTAGTTCTCGATGGCCATATAGACATTGCAGGTGTAGTCGTCCTTGACGTGCTGCACATAGGCCGAATCGGCATAACCGATGATATCGTTGGTGCGTCCCTTGTCGCGCTTCTCGGGCGTTTTCACCACCACATACTGTGCCAGAGGGTCGCCATCTGCCTCATCCATACGATAATCATAGAGGCGATCCTGGGTGCGGTTGTAGGTGCGGGCATCATAGACCATCGGGCGCATGAGCTGTTCCTCACGGCGGGTTACATTATAAATGACGGGCTGCACCACCAGACGGTTGTTGTGAGAGAACATCTCACGCGGAACCCTCACACGGGTTTTCACGTGCAGGTAGTTGCCCTTCACCTCGATGTCGGTTGGTTCGGGCTGTATCTTATCGGTGATACGCTTGGCGCTCACCACGAGTTCCTGAAGTGCCACTTCGGTCTGCTCCAACTTCACCTCGATATACTTCTGAGAGGATTTGACCTTTACCACCTGGCTCTGGAGGCCGACCATACTGAAGCGGAGGATGCTGCCAGAGTGAACATCCACGGCAAAACGGCCGTCCATATCGGTGACGGCAATGGCCCTATGGGTGGTGGAATCGACGATAGAGACACCCAGGAGCGGTTCCTTGGTATCCTTGTCGGTAACTTTTCCCGTGAGGCGGAACACTTCCTGTGCCGATGCGCCTACGGCAACGAGCAGCAGGATGAGAGCGAGACGGAGGGTCAGGCTGGCTCTGGAGCTGAGAGACTGTATGATAGATTTCATCTTATACTACGGATAAAGAACGGAACGGGATTACTTGATGAGATAAACGAAGGTCACTCCGGCCTTGAGTGGTGCGAACAGCCATCGGGAGTTGTTGGCACGTCCAGGATCATCCTGAGTGGCTTCATTGAACTTCTTCTCATTGATATGCAAACCTCCTACTCCCACGGTGGTCTCCAGACTCCAATGCCTGCTCAGCACGAAGCTATAGCCGTAGGTGAGTCCGCCGCCAAAGGCATCTCCCTTGTGACGGGTACCATTGAGAAGGATGTTGTAGGTGGTGGCGGAAGCCATCAGGCCCACGAAATGTCCGGCCTGTGGACGGGCGCTGAACCAATAACGCGCTTCGGGAGCAAAGGACAGCATCTTGGTATGGAAATCGCCCACACGAAGCAGACTGCCCGTAACCTCGGCATTAAGCGTGAGATGGCGATTGACACGAAACTCCGCACCAAGATTAGGTGACATAGCGGCCCAGTAGAGGGCGTTGCTCTTCAGACCAACACGTTGTGCATTGGCTGATGTGGCGAGCACAAAGAACAGGCACATACCGATGGCCTTTCCCAGAGACTGCAACCTAAAACATTGCATTTTCATAAAGATATCCTACCTTAATATAGTGACTCGGCTGCAAATATACAGAGATTGACGGAGAAACTAAGCAACAAGCGACCAAAAAACACGGATTATGACTTTTTAAGGTGTGATGCGTAGGGGTTTTGAACACGGATTATGACTTTTTAAGGCGTGATGCGTAGGGGATTTGAACACGGATTGCACGGATTACACGGATTCTTTCTGAGAACGTGGATATTCCTTGGAGTTCCGTGATGCGTAGGGGTTCTGAACACGGATTTCACGGATTACACGGATATTTTATTGGAGGACGTGGAGTACGACTTTTGACCCCGTGGTGCGTAGGGGTTTTGAACACGGATTTCACGGATTACACGGATTCTTTTTATTGGGGAACACTAAGAATG
>SAMEA104315431__coassemble_3180_pt1 | contig 4979 bp, 1 predicted proteins | sample SAMEA104315431__metabat2_low_PE_028 | metagenome-assembled genome bin SAMEA104315431 (sample SAMEA104315431) | gut metagenome | biome: Monkey gut; feature: monkey-associated habitat; material: faeces | place: China | collected 2013
CTGGTGGGCTTGTCAGGCAAGGGTACAGTCATCAACAACTGTGTCTTCACGGGCAACATCACTTCAGAGACCACCACTTACTGCGGTGGCTTCCTGGGATGGGCCGATGGTCTCACGCTCATACAGAACTCCATGATGCTGGGAGATATCAGTTCGGTGGCTCAGCACGGCGCTGTCTTTGCGTGTTATCCCGTCAATGCCAGCGTCACAAACAGCTATTATACCACGATGGCAGGCAATAGTGACAATGGAGCGACACTGGTCACCGAGGACGAACTGGCCTCTGGCGACATCTGTTGGAGGCTCAATGGAAGTACGCCAGCAGGCATTGCCTGGCGTCAGACAATATATGAAGACATGGTGCCGGTGCTTGACCAGACCCACGGAATGGTGTTCATCCTCGATGGTTACATCTTCTGCATCACCGACGACAAGACTCTCAAGGACGCTACAGCCGCTTACTCCAATCATCTCACCAGCTCCATCGACGAAATGGAAGCCTATAATCCGCTCAAGGTAACCCTTCGCCAGCATGCCGAGGAGTTGACATCCTGCACCTCAATCGCTGATTTCGCCGCCAAGAGCGCCCAAATAGATGCCGACCAAGCTCTTGTCACCGAGAACCAGCAGGCTTATGAAAGGCTGACTGCGGCAGGTGAGGCTACACGCCAGAAGCTTGAGGGCGTCATCAATGAGCCTGCCCTCATCCTGCGCACCTATCTTGAGGAGGAGATGGAACCCAGTGAGGATTATGTCAATGGCACACTGAACTATATTCTGCTCAGCTATACCCTCAGCACCACAGACATTGCCAAGGAAATCCAGTACATGGACAATATGCTGCTCAGTGCACTCTCGGCAGGCACGCCGGCTGGTACCGAAGTGACTTCACTGGTGCAGAATGCCGATTTCAGCCAGCAGGCTGAGGGTTGGGAGTGGACTAATGTGGCCAACAATTTCGTATATAACGCCGAGAAGGGCTTCAGCGGAATGCAGTATTACGGCCATGCAGAGGGCGCTTTCAGCCAGACTGTGGTGGGACTGTCAAACGGTGTATATGAGATGGATATCAACTGCTGCCAGATGGTGGGCGATGATGAGGAGTGCAATTACTACACATCTGTCATCCGCGCAGGCAACATCGAGATGCCTGTCATGGGTATCGCCGAGGATATCATATCGCCAGATGACCCCATCGTGGAGGAAATGAAGAAGTTGGGCGAAGTGCGTGAGAGGGAGAATCAGGTTGTTCCCTACAGCCAGCTGGGTGCCTGCTATGCCATGTGCAAGGGCAATTTCTATCCCGCCCGCGTGCTGGTGAATGTGACCGACGGCACTCTCACCATCGGCGGAAAACTCTATGGCAGCGGACGCAGCGATGACTGGCCCATCTTTGCCAATGTCAGACTCATCTATCAAGGCTCTATGGAAGAGGCTTCCGAGGCTCTGTCCTGTGGGTTGCAGTACGCTGTGGAGCGTGCCAATACCACCATCAACTTCAAGCCAGACAACTGGGGTACCAATTTCATCATATATCCCAACTATTTCCAGACGCTTCGTGAGCAGTTGCAGCAGGCTGTGGCCGATGTGGAAAGCGCTGCTACGGGCGAGCAGAAGTATGCTCTGCTCGAGCGCTTCTCTCTCCTCTTCCAGCAAATCTACCAGTGCCGCCGAGCCTATGCCCAGTGTGCCAAGGATATAGATGCTGTCGGCCGTCACGTGGATGACTATCCTGAGTATTACGAAGAACTGAAGGCCATGACAGAGGAGGCCTGGAGCGGATGGGAACAGGGAACCTACACTGCCGAGGAAGCGCTTCAGGTCGGTCCCAAACTGAATGAGAAGATAGAGAATTTCAATGTGGAATTGCCTGAAGCCGACCTAATGGACATCGTCTTCAATGCTGATGGAACTGCCGCAGACCAGTCGGCATCCAAGAATACCGTGGAGTCTCTGGGCGTTCCCAGCGTAGTGGCCAGTCCCACATTGGGCATGAATGTGTTCTGTGGTGCCAAGCACAGTTGGGGCGGTTATCCTGACAACTGTTACGCAGTGGTTCTTTCCGATGCGATGAAGGAAGGGCTGGCCGGTAGCGTCACCATGGAAATCTTGGCCCGACCCTATTGGGAGGACGGCGAAATGCCTTCCAACTGGTGTACGGTGTTTGGTTCTGAGAGCGATGGAGGTATGGGCATGCTCGTCTATAACAGCAAGTGGTGCTTCGAAGCCCACACTGGCGGCCGCTATCATGACGCTTACGCCAGCGTTCTGCCCGCCAATGGCGTCTGGACACACCTGGTGGGCGTGTGGGATGGAGTAGAAGTGAAGATATATGTAGATGGTGAACTTGCCGGTTCTGCCGAGGCTACTGGTTCCTATGACTGGCCTGTGAATGTGGATCGTCAGTGGTTCGGCGTTGGTTGCGATATGGCTCTCAATGACAAGCCAGAGGCTGCCTTCACTGGTGATATCGCTATCGTACGCATGTACAAGACTCCTCTCAACGGTTCACAGGTGAACAGGTTGTACAAGAGAGTGAAGGGCATCATCTCTGACACTCCCGAGCACAACGAGGGTGAGACAGCCATCACAGGCGTAACAGCCGTGAAGCCCGCAAACGGCATCATCTATGACATCACAGGCCGCCGCGTATCCCGCATGGATACAAAGGGTCTCTATATAGTCAATGGTAAGAAGATTGTAGTCAAGTAAGCAGTTTTTCCTTTAACCGGAACTTCTTTCCTGGCCAAAGGAAAAACGATGAAGCGAGGCTGGCATTCCGCTCGGAGTGCCAGCCTTCTGTTTTAGCTCGATTGGTGCAGTGCGCTGCATTGCCCGTTGCAGCGCACTGCGTTGCCTGTTGCAGCACGCTGCGTTTTATGCCAGTCCCTTCTGTTGCTGTCATTTCTTCTGCACCCTGCAAAGTTTTTGCAGCGCCTGACCGACCCTGTCAGCCTGCTACAGAACGGAGCGGTGCTTGTTGCCCGAAGCTGGTAGATGTTATAGGCCATAAGACCATGGGCGATGCGGCAGGGTGGGTGTTGTGTTGGGAAATCGGGTGCGTTTTGTATGCCCGACAGGGCTATTATGCCTGCAGAAGTGGAGAAATGTCTTCCGTTTGTCTTCTTTTGGCTGTATTTTATGGATAAAAGTGCAATTTTCCTTGTTTTAATGAGCGTGTTCGAAATAATTGTATAACTTTGTAAGGTGGAGGAGAGGTAGTGACTAAGACTGACGAAGCGAAGTGAGACATCCTTTTCATCACAATTGGTAACAATCAACATTAACGTAGAATGGACAGAAGAGACTTTATTCAGAGGTCAGCAGCACTGGTGGGAGCAGCCTATGTGGGTGTTCCATCGCTGGCTACAGACCTCCAGACTTTGGGTAATCCCAACCTTGTCATAGGCATCGTAAGCGACATCCACTTGCGTGGGAGCGAGACGGCCGATACCTTCATACATACTTTGGAATACTTCAGAAGCCAGAAGGTGGATGGAGTGATAATAGCAGGCGATATGGCCGACCAGGGACTGGAACCCCAGTTGCAGGTGGTGGCCGACGCTTGGTATAAGGTGTTCCCCGACAACAAGGGGCTTGACGGGAAATACACAGAGAAGCTGTTCATATACGGCAACCACGATGCACAGGCTGCCAATTGGGGTGGAACCGTCAGCCAGTATGGTGCCGACTATGTCAAGCAGCACGGTATCTGCAACGATCTGAAGGGCGCGTGGGAGCGATGCTTCAAGGAGAAATACTCGCCCATATGGATGAAGGAGGTCAACGGATACTGCTTCATCGGTGCACACTGGCATGACAACAACATTCCCGGCCTGGCTGACTTCCTGGCCGAACGTGCCTCCAAGCTGGGCAAGGAGAAGCCTTTCTTCTATATCCAGCATCCTCATCCCAAGGACACTTGCAACTGCGCCTGGGCTTGGGGCAGGGATGACGGCAATGTGACAAAGATATTGAGCAAGTACCCCAATGCGGTTGCCTTCTCGGGCCATTCTCATTCTCCCCTCAATGATGAACGAAACTTCTGGCAGGACAAGTTTACTTCGGTGGGCACCTCTTCACTGAGTTACCTTTATCCAATGCCTGCACGTGAGAATACCTATCAGGATGACTGGGGTGCCAAGCCTCCTACGCAGATGGCCAACATCGGTGGTGGCGGCCGTCAGGGCATGGTGATGAAGGTATATGATGGTGCTATCGTCTTTGACCGACGCGAGTTTGTCAACGACCAGCCCGTGGCTGACCCTTGGGTGATGCCTTTGCCCATCTCGCTCACAGCACCTCTCACCTTTGAGAGCAGGAAGAAGACAGCCCCCGTGCCACAGTTCCCCGAAGGCACTAAGGTAACGGTGTCGCAGGCTTTGGGCAAGGATCGCTATGGTGTAGAACAGCAGCAGGTGACCGTCACCTTCCCCAATGTACTCAAAAAGGATACTGGTGTGAGGGCCTTTGACTACGAAGTGCAGGTGGAGCATGAGTGGCTCGACTGCCGCTTCATCTCGGTTACCAAGCGCGTGATGTCGCCTCGCTGTTTCATGGGAGAAGACCAGGATGCCAAGGAAGCTTTCTGCGTGTTCGGAGAATCAGAGTTGCCCAAACTGTTCCACTACCGCTTCGTCGTGCGTCCCTGCGAGTGCTTTGGCAAGAAGGGCGAACCTGTCTATAGCGAATGGATTACTGGACCGATAGTCAATGTTACCTCTTCCCTGTCGATAGAAAAGACTTTCTTCCAGAAAGGAGAGGACATCGAGGTGTCGTTCAAGGGCGCTCCCGTGGGTACCCAGGCTTGGATAGGACTTTATCCAGTGGGCACTAATCCCGGAGCGGGCAAGCCTTCACTCTCATGGAAATATACTGATGTGAAGGACGGAAAGCTCACACTCAGCTATGACAAGGCAGGCGAGTACTATCTGGTGATGCTTCGTGATTCCGGATATAGCGAGTGCTCTACCAGAGTT
>SAMEA104315431__coassemble_3592_pt1 | contig 4567 bp, 4 predicted proteins | sample SAMEA104315431__metabat2_low_PE_028 | metagenome-assembled genome bin SAMEA104315431 (sample SAMEA104315431) | gut metagenome | biome: Monkey gut; feature: monkey-associated habitat; material: faeces | place: China | collected 2013
AGCGGCTCCAGCGCCCCTGTCTGCGCATTGCGTCCCATCCCGATGGTGCCTCCCGTATAGATGAGCAGCACCCTGCGCAGCGCGTGTCTCGCAGCCGCGTCCTGCCAGTCAAAATTGTGCATTGTCCTTGCCATGCCACAAAGTTAGGCATTTTCAGCGAAGCGGAAGGGATTAACCAGGAGAAAGGTTTCAACAAAACAACACACTGCGGGGGAATTAGGAATACACTTTATGGGAATTTTGAATGCAGAATTATGAATTAAGAATTGGGCTTTGTAGGAATTCAGAATGCTGAACGAGGTAATTAAGAATGCAGAATTTTGAATTAAGAATTAGGCTGGCGCGATGTGGGCATTGCACCTCTCGCCACCGCGCAGCACTTTTCACTTTTCACTCTTCACTTTTCACTTCCCGAAGGGACGCTTTTCGCTTAAATAACGCAGTGCGGTGCGATGCCCGATGCAGCGCGCTGCGATGGGCGATGCAATGCGCTGCATCGGCACATGCAGCGTGCTGCGTTTTTCCGGCCATTTCCGTGCGCCACGCCAGACTGGGCATTTCGCCACAGAAGCCATCTGCCTGTGGCTTCTCTCCCAAAAGGGCGGGGAATTTGGAAAAAAGGGGCGGCAGAGGGGCAACATGCCGGCGAAAAGCGGTAACTTCGCCCTTGGAAAGAACATGGAGCCGCGGCTCCACAGCATAAAGAACATGATATACAAGGCTTTGATATTCGATTTGGACGGTACGCTGACCGACTCGCTGGAGGATCTCTGGCTGGCCACCAACCACGCGCTGCGCGCCATGGGATGGGCAGAACGCTCTCTCGACGAGGTGCGCACCTTTGTGGGCAACGGTGTGCACCGGCTCATAGAGCGGGCCGTACCGCAGGGCACAAGCCCCGAAGGGCTGGAGAAGTGCTTCGGGGAGTTCCGTACCTACTACGTGGAACACTGCATGGACCACACCGCTCCCTACGCTCACATACCCGAGATGCTGGCTGCGCTGGACGACCGAGGCTACCGCATGGCCATAGTGAGCAACAAGCTGCAGGCCGGGGTAAGCGTGATGCACCGCCAACTCTATGCCGAGCATGTGCATGTGGCCATCGGTGAGCATGCAGGCGTAAGGCGCAAGCCTGCCCCCGACATGGTGCTCGAGGCCATCGGACAGCTGGGTGTGAAGCCCGAGGACTGCGTATATGTGGGTGACTCCGATGTGGATATACTCACGGCACAGGGTGCCGGACTGCCCTGCATATCGGTCCTGTGGGGATTCCGCGACCGCGAGTTCCTGCTCCGCCACGGCGCCACCACCCTGGCTGCAAAGCCGTCGGACATCGTGGACATCATGGACAGCGGCCAGGTGCTCCCGCATCCGGGCACCACACAAGCACAATAACAAACAAGGGGAAAAAGGCTAACGACTATGAACCAAGCATCCGCCACACTCCGCCTGGCAGGCTCGCTCCTGCTGGCATTGCTCCTGGGGCACTCCGCCCTGCGGGCCGACAACGTGCGCACATACACCACCACCGCACAGGGAAGCACACGCCTGCAGCGCGCAAGCAGCGTCACAGGCACCCGCACAGGCAGCAACATCATCACACTCTGCCCCGATACCTTGCACCAGACAATGGACGGCTTTGGCTATGCCATCACCTACAGTTCGTGCTACAACCTGCTCAAGATGAATCCCAAGGACCGCTACCAGTTCCTGCTCAACACCTTCTCGCCCACCGAGGGGCTGGGTGTGAGCTACGCACGCATCAGCATAGGATGCAGCGACTTCAGCAGTACAGAATACACGCTATGCGACAAGCCCGGGCTGCAGAACTTCGCTCTCTATACCGACGAGACGGACTACGTGATACCTGTCATCAAGGAGATACTGGCCATCAACCCGCATCTGAAAATCATGGCAGCGCCCTGGACATGCCCCAGATGGATGAAGGTGGAGGACCTGAAGACGCTCAAGGCGCACGACTCATGGACGAGCGGACACCTCAACCCCAGGCTGCGCAGCACCTATGCACAGTATTTCGTCAAGTTCGTACAGGCATTCGAGCAGCAGGGCATACCCATCTATGCCGTCACGCCGCAGAATGAACCGCTCAACCAGGGCAACTGCGCCAGCCTGTACATGCCGTGGGACGAGCAGGCACAGTTCATCAAGTATCTGGCACCAGCCTTCAAGAAGGCAGGACTCAGTACGAAGATATACTGCTTCGACCACAATTGGAACTACGACAACATGCAGGAGCAGAGGGGGTATCCAGTGAAGGTATTCAACGCCTTGACGGGCTTGCAGGAAGGCAGCGAACTGGTGGTAGGGTCGGCCTGGCACGATTACGGAGGCGAGGCAAGCGAGCTGGACAACATCAACAGGCAGCTGCCCGACAAGGAGGTCATCTTTACCGAGGCCAGCATAGGCCAATGGAACGACGGACGCAACCTGGAGAAACGTCTGCTCACCGACATGAACCGCCTGGTGTATAACACTGTGAGCCGCCAGTGCCGCGCAGTGATGGTGTGGAACCTCATGCTTGACCTGAAGCGCGGACCCAACCTCGACGGCGGTTGCACCACATGCTATGGGGCTGTGGATATCGATGAGAACAACTACAAGACGCTCTCGCTGAACAGCCACTACTTCATCATAGCACACAGCAGCGCCGTTGTGCAGCCCGACGCACGGCGCATAGGGCAGCAGGTGAAGGGCTGCAAGGGCATCAACACAATATCCTTCCTCAACCCCGACAGCACCACAGCCACCCTGCTCATCAACAATGGGACGAGCGACATGAAGGTGTCCATCGTCAAGGAAACGGGCTGCGTGGCCAACGTGAAGGTGCCTGCACGCAGCGTGGTGAGCGTGCTCATAGGACCCGCAGACAAAGTCAGACACAAAAAAGAAGCATACTATGCCAACTACTAACCGACACTCACACGACCAGAGGAGCAGGCATTCTGCCCTCACACTGCCCTCCATGGCGCTGGTGCCACTGGCACTGATGGCCGTCGGAGGAGGCATGCCGGCACACGGCAAGGGCGCTGCAGCCGCTGGCACAAAGGACCAGGGGCAGAAGCCCAACATCCTGTTTATCCTGTGCGACGACATGGGATACGGCGACCTGGCGTGCTACGGCCAGCCTTACATACAGACTCCCAACATCGACCGACTGGCCTCGCAGGGCATGCTCTTCACGCAGGCTTATGCCGGCAGCCCCGTCAGCGCACCCAGCCGAGCATCGTTGATGACAGGCCAGCACACGGGTCACTGTGCCATCCGAGGCAACCGCGAGTACTGGAGCGGCGATGTCATGTATGGCCAGAACCATGAATATGCCGTCACCGGACAGCATCCGCTCGACACTGCCCACGTGGTGCTGCCCGAGATCATGAAGGACAGAGGATACACCACAGCACAGTTCGGCAAGTGGGCCGGCGGCTACGAAGGCTCGGTGAGCACGCCCGACAAGCGCGGCGTAGATGAGTTCTTCGGCTACATCTGCCAGTTCCAGGCCCACCTCTACTACCCCAACTTCCTCAACCGGTTCAGCCGCTCGAGGGGCGACACGGCCGTGGTGCGCGAGGTGCTGGAGCAGAACATAGGCCACGCAATGAGCGGCGAGGACTACCGCAGGCGCACGCAGTACAGCGCCGACCTCATCCACCGCCGCGCCATGGAGTGGCTCGACCGGCAGGAAGCCATTCTTCGCCCTGCTCACTTACACCCTCCCCCATGCCGAGCTCGTGCAGCCCGACGACAGCCTGGTACAGCACTACATGCGGCAATTCCAGCAGGACAAAAACTATCCCGGTGACAAGGGCAGCCGATATAACGCCACCATGCACACGCATGCCCAGTTTGCTGCCATGATATCGCGACTGGACTGCTACGTGGGTGAGCTGATGCGCGAACTGGACCGCAAGGGGTTGTCCGAGAGCACTATGGTGGTCTTCACAAGCGACAACGGCCCCCATGAGGAGGGCGGTGCCGACCCCACGTTCTTCGGCCGCGACGGCAAGTTGAAAGGTCTGAAGCGCAGTTGTCACGAGGGTGGCATACGCATCCCCTTCATCGTGCGCTGGCCGGGACACGTGGCTCCGGGCAGCGTGAGTGAGCACCAGATGGCCTTCTGGGATGTGCTGCCCACGCTCTGCCAGGCCATTGGCGTTGACGACTTTGCCAGCCGCTATGCCCGTGGCAGCGAGGACCGGTTCGACGGTCTGTCCTTCCTGCCCACTCTGGAAGGCCGCCCCACAGAGCAGCCCATCCATGACCATCTCTACTGGGAGTTCGGCGAGACCAACCAAATAGCAGTGAGGTGGGGCAACTGGAAGATGGTGGTCAAGCGCGGCAAGCCCGCTCTCTACGACCTGGGTACAGACATCCACGAGGACCGCGACCTGAGTGCCATCTACCCCGGAATACTCAAGCGACTCATCCGCATCGTCCACGAAGAGCATCAGGAAAGCCCTGTCTTCAGCGTGACATTGCCCAAGAAGATGTAAGGGAGAGAGAAAAGGCAGGAGAGACTGCCGTCTATAGACCAAGCCGAAGCCCC
>SAMEA104315431__coassemble_4090_pt1 | contig 4131 bp, 4 predicted proteins | sample SAMEA104315431__metabat2_low_PE_028 | metagenome-assembled genome bin SAMEA104315431 (sample SAMEA104315431) | gut metagenome | biome: Monkey gut; feature: monkey-associated habitat; material: faeces | place: China | collected 2013
CTTTTTATGGGGACGTGGATATTCCTTGGAGTTCCGTGGTGCGTAGAGGGTTCTGAACTGGGACTGTGCGGATTCTGATGAAGAGAGAGAGGGGAATGGGGTTAGGGCGTCATGGCCTCTTCCCTCTCTTGCTTCTGAATGGCCTGATGAGTCTCTTGGGGTCCGGTGGTTCTATTATTTGTTTTGTTTAACTTATTTTTTCTTATATAAATATATGATGTGTATGCGTATGAATGGGGGCGGACTGGAAGCGGGCTCCCGAAGAGGGACTTGGGCTACGGTGCTGAATGCTATTCTTCAGGCACTGATAGCTGCCCTGACGGCTCTGGGAGTTAGCTCCTGCGTGCAGAACATTAGTCTTTAACCTATTCTTTTTCTATTGACGATTATGAGAAGAGTTTATCTGATGTCTATCGAAGACGTGAAGTACCTGGTGCTGCATTGCTCGGGTACGAGGTGCAACGAGAACTATACGCCGGAGATGCTCCAGCGGGACCACCGGGCGATGAACCTGCGGGATGTGGGGTATCACTTCTACGTGAGAAGGGATGGCACAAAGACGCAGCACCGAATGCCTCTGGAGGCTGGAGCGCACTGTACTTATTATAATAAGTGTAGCATAGGTATCTGCTACGAGGGCGGACTGGACGAGAACGGGTTCCCCTGCAACACGATGACCGTGCGACAGAAGCGGACGGTGATAGGGTTGCTGTGTATCCTGCACAAGATGTTCCCGCAAGCGAAGATAGTGGGTCATCGGGACTTACCGGGCAATACCTCTAAGGACTGCCCGTGCCTGGACACACGAAAGGAGTTCGGGTGGATCTGTGATTAATGGTGAGATGACCACGGATAAGAACTCCTAATCCCGTGATGCGTAGATTCTGACGAACACGGATTACACTCTTAGTCCCGTGATGCGTAGGGTTAACGAACACGGATCTTTTGTGAGAACACGGGATTCATTGTTAATGCGTGATGCATAGGGTTTTCGAACACGGATTGCACGGATTACACGGATAATTTATTTGGAGACGCGGATTCTTCCTTGAGTTCCGTGATGCGTTCTGTTTTTGAACACGGATTGCACGGATTACACGGATTTTTTCTGGAGACGTGATTATTCCGTTGAGTTTCTGTGATGCGTAGGGGTTCTGAACACGGATTGCACGGATTACACGGATTCTTTTTATTGGGGAACGCTAAGAGTGGATCTTTAGTTCCATTGTGAAGAAACACAGAACTATCCGTGAAATCCGTGTTATCCGTGTTCAATAAAAACCATCAGTGGTCTCACCAGACAGGACTATCCGTGTTATCCGTGTTCAATAAAAAACATCAGTGGTCTCACCAAACAAGACTATCCGTGTTCAATAAAGACATCCGTGGTTCAGTTGTGTAGCCAGACCGTGGAGAGGAGGCGGCGCCAGATGGCCAGATGGGTAGTGGTGTTGATCTCGCGGCAGACTTGTAGGGAGGAGGCTACGAGGAGGTGAACGGCTTGGGCTACCTGGGGGGACTCCATGGGGGAGGTGGCATGGGCGAACTGGACATCGGGGAGGGTGATGGACAGGGCGCTCATGGCGGACGAACCTATCTGGAGCGACTCTACTGCCTGCACAGGTGAGGCGGGATCGGTGAGGATGCGATAGAGAGAGGGGGCATAGTTGCGGAAGGACTCGAGACGACGCTCGGTGTCTGCCTCCCCTTCGCCGGTCTGCTCATGACGGATGGCGGTGGTTCCACTCACCAAGCGACGGTTGGCTGCTCCTGCCGTGCGGAAATACACACTGAGGAAGGGATGCCAGTTGGTGAACACCACGCAGCTGCCCGACTGGCTGTCCTGCATGATGCCTACATGTGCATAGTAGCTGACGGACACGGGACAGCCTTCGCCCATGCGGGGGAAATAGGTTGGCTCGCTGAAGGTCTGCGCGATGATGCACTCGGTGTAGTGATGATGACGAAGGAGTGCATAGTCACTGCCTGCCACCTGAGGGACGCCTGAGGTGGGAGTGAGGAAGGGACGCAAGGAGCATATAGGATAATGTTCGCGCGCGTAATCGGGCTCGAGTTTCATACAGCGGATGAGGTGCAGGAGGTTCTGTGCCTCATCGGCTGTCATCTGCCTCAATGACTCGGAGAGGTTGCGATGGCCGTACTGCAACTGTCGGCAGAGGCCCGAGAGCGAGGGTTTGGCAAGCAGCGTGGTGATGATGAATGTGACCATCTGCCGGCACTGTTCATCATCGTAACTGCAGCCCTGCAGGAGTCCCATGAGATGGTCGAGGGCTCTGGCCTTGCGGGTGCTGATGGTCAGGCGGTCGGCATCGGCATTGTGCAACCTCACCACGTGGAAATCCCACACATCGGGGATAGAGACGGTGAGTTCGCCTGGCCCGAGTGGGTTCTTCATGCAGAAGACCAACCGGCGTGAACCGCGAAAGCGGGTGAGATAGCCTTCCCGCCCTGCCAGAGGTCCATCCGCCACCCGGATGACCTCATTGGGCTGGTTGGTCTTGGGATTGAAGGCGTAGTCGATATAGGGCCGCTCAAGGATGATATACTGGTCGGAGAAGTTCTCATTGAACTCCCGAAAGGCTTTCATCTGTCCCTCGGGCACCACCCACGGTTCGCCTACCGGACTGAACTCCTGGGTGCGTCGGTTGAGCACTTTTCCCTGTGGGTACTGGGCCAGAAGGAAGTCGGTGATGGCCTGATGGGTGCCAAGGACAAAGACATGGGCACAGAAGAGTGGCGTGCGCGTCTTCTTGCTCTCATCCACCTGGCGCACGGTGGTTCGCACGGGACAGTAGAACTCAAGGATATTGGGTGTCTTGGCCTGGATGGTCTGACTGAGGAGGTCGCAGAGCATAGCTTCCTGGTGTGGCTGCGTGCGAACCACGTACCAGTGGAGGTTGGTGCGGTTCTTCTTGTCGCGTGCCACCACCCTACCACGGGTATCCCGTGCGGGAGCGGAGGGACTGTCGTCTGGCGAAGGAACGAATGTCATGGGAGTCATGAGTGAGGGATAGTCCTCCTGCTCCTCTCATGGCTGGTGCATGAGAGTGACGGATACCTTGTAACAGGCGTAATGACAGGGTAATGGAGGACCCTCAGCATATATCTACTCTGTCATTTTCATGTGGCTGGTTGCTTCCATCTGGATGGATGCGGGTTGAAATTTCGTCATGCCACAGTCGTTTAGTACTTGTTACGTAAGTCTCACTTCCTCAGGAGACTGATGACCACTACTTCGTAGGAAGTGGACATTCACGTGCAAAGATACGAGATTTTATTTAATCACAAGGCGTTCCGTCCGTCTTTTTCCAAATCGGCCTTATTTATGACAACGCATGTTGCCTCATTGTGAACCATATTGAATCGCCCAACTTGATTATTAGTGTGTTAGAAGATTTGTCCACTTCCTACGAAGCAGTGGACAATTCTTGTTTCAAGACAGTTGGAGGGGAGGTCTGAACACGGATTCTTTTTTCTGTCTGGGGACGCGGATATCTTTGTTAAGGCGTGATGCGTAGGGGTTCTGAACACGGATTGCACGGATTACACGGATTTTTTCTGGGGACGTGGATATTCCTTTGGGTTCCGTGGTGCGTAGGGTTCTTGAACACGGATTTCACGGATTACACGGATAATTTTTCTGAGGACGCGGATATTCCTTTGGGTTCCGTGGTGCGTAGGGTTCTTGAACACGGATTTCATGGATTACACAGATAATTTATTGGAGAACACGGATATTCCTTTGGGTTCCGTGGTGCGTAGGGTTCTTGAACACGGATTTCACGGATTACACGGATAATTTATTGGAGAACACGGAATTCTTTGTTATTGCGTGATGCGTAGGGTTCTTGAACACGGATTGCACGGATTACACGGATGTTTTTATTGGGGGGCGTCAAGACTGGAGGCTTTGGTCCCATTGTGAGGAAGCACAAGATTATCCGTGAAATCCGTGTAATCCGTGTTCAATAAAAAACATCAGTGGTCTCACCAAACAAGACTGTCCGTGAAATCCGTGTAATCCGTGTTCAATAAAAAACATCAGTGGTCTCACAAAACAAGACTATCCGTGAAATCCGTGTTATCCGTGTTCAATAAAAAACATCAGTG
>SAMEA104315431__coassemble_6087_pt1 | contig 3033 bp, 4 predicted proteins | sample SAMEA104315431__metabat2_low_PE_028 | metagenome-assembled genome bin SAMEA104315431 (sample SAMEA104315431) | gut metagenome | biome: Monkey gut; feature: monkey-associated habitat; material: faeces | place: China | collected 2013
TGCCTATGCCCACGCACAGAAGCAGGCCGCACAGGGCCACGAAACTGATGTCGCACTGGGTGACCCATGCGGGCAAGGTGCCGTTGTGACCAGCCAGCAAGCCCAGCAGGAAGAAGCCTACAACTATCAGGCTGCCCTTCATCGGTCACCTCCCTTCATGCTTCGCCACAGCCCCCAGGCCAGTGCGCAACAGCCCACCACGCTGCATACAGCCAGCAGCAGAGCCTCCACACCCAGCGTGGGCAGCGACATGATGATCTGTTCGTTGCCTCCCACCTCGGCTCCCAGCATGAAGAGCAGGAGCCAGATGAGCCATGTGGTGGCACGTGAGGTCCATGTACCCACGGCTCCCTTGCATGCCGAAGAAGCCACACGAGTGCGTATCAGGTACCCTATGATGATGCCTGAGAAGATGAATGCTATTACCTTGAACATCTCTCCTTATTATATATACGCGCGCGAGGGTCAGTTGTAGATGGCCACCTTGATGACTCCGTCTTCCTTGTTCTCAAACAGCCGGTAGGCTTCCTCAATGCGCTCCAGCGGGAAGCGGTGGGTGATGAGTGGGGTGGTGTCTATCTTTCCTTGCTCAATGAGGCCGAGCACCTCCTTGCAGTCGCAACCATCCACGCCACCTGTCTTGAAGGTGAGGTTCTTGCCGTACATCTGTGGCAGGGGCAGCACTTGCGGTTCGTCATAGAGAGCCACCACGGTGACTGTGGCGTTTGGTCGGGCGCAGCGCCATGCCAGCTGGAATGTATCCCGGGCACCAGCCACCTCCAGCACGCGGTCGGCACCGCCGTGGTCGCTGTTTTGGCGCACAAACTCCTCGCACTCATCGGGTGTCGTGAGCAAAACTTCGGGATAATGTGTGCGCACAAACTGCCTTCGCTCGTCCGACGGTTCGCACACGATGATGCGCTTTGGCTGCTTGAGCATGACGCACAGCAGGGTACAGATGCCCGTGGGACCAGCCCCTATGATGAGTACAGTATCCTCGGGAGTGATGTCGCTTATGCGTGCTGCCCAGAATCCAGTGGCCAGCACATCGCCCACCAGCAGAGCCTGTTCGTCGGTGACAGAGTCTGGTATGCGGCACAATCCCTGCGTGGCCAGCGGCACACGCACGTATTGGGTCTGCCCGCCATCTATCCTGCATCCCAAAGCCCAGCCGCCGTGAGGCGATGTGCAGTTGTTCACATAGCCGTGCCTGCAGAAGAAACATTCGCCGCAGAAGGTTTCCACGTTGACCGTCACACGGTCTCCCACCTTCACGCCACTTACCTGTGATCCTGCTTCCTCCACTATGCCCACCATCTCGTGGCCCACTGTGATGCCAGGTACAGCCCTGGGTACGCTGCCGTGCTTGATGTGCAGGTCGCTCGAGCAGATGCTGCCCAATGTGACCCTCACGATGGCGTCGGTAGGCTCCAGGAGCACAGGACGCGGCTTGTCAACAAGGGCAAAGTGCCCCTTCTCTATGTATGTATATGCTTTCATATTCGTTGGTTTATCTGATTCATGCGCCTTTGTTCGGCTTGCTTATGTGCTTGGTTTATAGGCAAAGCCAGTACCGCTGTGGGTGTATGCAAGGTGGTACTGGAGTTTTTCCTTGCTGGTACTGGCGTACCAGCCCCCGTGACACTACAGTATCACCCAGATGGTACGCTCACAGGAGCCAGTTGACCTTATCCACGTAGCAGTCAAACTCCATCGAGTCATCAGCTCCCACCCGCCGTAGTTGCTCCCTGATGATCTCCTGTTCCTCGGGTGTGAGCAGGATTTTCACCACGCCTGCGCTTGTAATACTGGTTGCGTCCGAAGTGCAGGCAGAGTGTGGTCATGAAGCGGTCATACTGCTGGGGGTACATCTTCTTCTGGAATCCGGTGAAGCCCTTGGCAAACCTCATCGGCCGAGAGTCGGCATAGTGCGGGCAGTTCTGGCTGGCTGTGCAGCGGGCAGGATTGAGCAGCCTCATGTACAGTTCCATCTCTTCCCTTCGCTCATAAGCCATCTGGTGCAGGCAGCGTTCTGCCATGGGGCAGGCATGATGGACGCATGCGGGGTAGCCCGCAGGTATGGTGTCGTGTAAGTTCTTGTCCATTATTTGGGGTTTAGAATGTAACTTCTGTTGGTACTGCAAATATACGGAAATTCTGTTGAAACCGGTTGGAGCCAAAGGGGGAAAAGACTGGCAGAGGCAATTAAATGGGGTTTTGTTGGTGTGGGAGTTTTGTTTTTCATAAATTTGTGGCCGTAACAAAAATGTGACTTATACGCTATGCCACAAGAGCAATCCAATCTCAAGGAACGACAAAGGACAGACATCCGCGAGCCCAAGCGCTTCAAGGTGATTCTGCATAATGATGACTTCACCACGATGGACTTCGTGGTCAAGGTACTCAAGCAGGTCTTCTTCCTCACGGGAGAAAAGGCCGAGGCGCTCATGATGAAGGTGCACAAGGAAGGAAAGGCGGTGGTGGGCCTATATACCTATGATATAGCAGCGTCGAAAGCACGTCGTGTGAGCAATATGGCCCGCGAGGAAGGATTCCCCCTGCGTGTCACCATAGAACCCGAAGACAACTGACCGCCATGCCGAATATCACTCAAACAGAAAGGGTAAACCGCCTGTTGGCCCAGACCTTGACCTATTGCAAGGCGTACAGGCATCAGTTCATCATGCCCGAACACCTGTTGCTGGCACTTGCCAATGACGAGGACTTCTGCCAGGTAATGGATGTGTGGGCAGACTCAGACGCTTTGCGCCTGCGTGTCAAGGAATTCCTTGACCGTCAGGAGGTGGTGCCCGAGGACGTCGAATACAATCCCGAAACGTCTGAACAGATGTCGAAACTGATAGACTTTGCGCTTATGGAAGTGACCATGAGTAGTGCGAAGGCCATCGATATGGCTCATCTGGTGGCAGCCATGCTGAAGCTGAAGGAGTCGTGGGCGGCTTATCTGCTCAAGGAATGTGCCGGCGGGGACGAGGGAGAATTCCTGAGCCTGCTGGTGAGCGAGGCGGAGGA